>OLSM01000597.1_pt1 | contig 33672 bp, 23 predicted proteins | sample 1672721 | NCBI WGS metagenome assembly OLSM01 (sample SAMEA3136717, study PRJEB25190) | human gut metagenome
AACAGGCCCGCGCCCACGACCACCAGATCGGGATACTCCACCGCTTCAGTCATAATGGCTCATTCCTTCCATCAGTTGAAATTACTTACAAAATGCAGCTTCATCTATGGTACCCACAAACATGACTCATTACGACGTCATCATTTTATTGGTAAGAGGATAAGATGCCGTAAGCAACCCGTTTTGAATACGCATACGCAGAAATAAGAATCAACTCAGTAGATCGCCTTCATTTCAACACAGCGCTGTTCACCCTTCAGCTACTTTCCAGTCACTGACAAGACACTCGTTCGTCCACAGCTAAACACTAGAATGTGTTCGGTTTAATTGTATAGGGTCTCCAATTTATACGGGGTTATCATCTTGAAGGATGCGATGATGCTTTTTTCCCAGCTTAACAGCCATGATTGTGTCCCTTCATACGTAAAACATGCTAAACAGCCGTTTGCAGGAGGAACATATCGTCCTCTCTCAAACAATGAGGGAACCCACGCCCAAGTCCCGTCTAATTTCAAAGCGCATCATAGTTCAACGCTTTATACGCAAAAGTCGATGATTCACACCGACTCCAATAGCACAAGCATCTTTATCCCCAACGTCAGCGCATTACTCCGACCAGCAGAAACAGCAACAGCCGCAATCGTCAACAAAGTCGCGAACAATAGCGATCAAATTGTCCCGTTTCCTGAAACTCAGCTAGATCATTCCACAGATCGTATCTCAAACCAAGCCGTTAAAGCCTGCAAAAAGGCCGCACAAACCGCAGCCAAAACACTTTTCGCAGCGGGCCATACAATCGCAGACACAGTCCAAAAAGCCGGACGTACCGTCCACTCTGCCACCGGAACAATAAAAAAGGCTTGGTACACTTTTGTTGATTCCAGAGCCATCCAGCTCATCATCAAATTCTTCTCAAAGGCGCATGCCCTATGGAAGAAGCGCATGAAGTTCTCCTACGCGTTCTACACCGTTGTGTTTGCACTGCTGACTTCAGCTGAAGTCATTTTCTTACAATGGGGAATGTATGACGAACCAGAGTATGGGGCAGATGCCGAAGTCGATCAAACGACACGGATTTTGCAAAGTGTCGCGGGACAAGTCACCAAATTCGTCAGTCAGATGTGGCTTGAACAAAAATATCTTTTCCTTGTCAATTTTGTTGGGTTGGGGCTTATTTATCTCGCATTGATTTGCATTACTAATAGATTCTGGATTGCCACAGCCATTTTTGGTACCGCACTAACAGCTTTCGGAGTGGCCAATAGCATTAAACTTGAACTACGAAATGAACCTATAATTCCAGCGGATCTTACTTTTATTTCCGGTGGAGACACTGGAAATATTCTATCTTTCATCCCCCAAAGCAGCCAAGGCTTTGTCAACGGAGCAATCACGATTCTGCTATGGTTCCTTGGATGCTGCCTCGTCTTCTTCATCCTTGATGGTCGCAGACATTTTATTCATTGTTCATGGAGACACCCTCTGGCCAGCGTAAAAAACATAACTGGAACTATCTCAAGGATTATTGCGGCACTTTTAAGCGTCGCGCTCCTATGCTCTTATACATGGAATTTAAGCGTCCCCGATTCATGGTCATACGCATGGGCAAAAGAGATGGGATACACTCCTCAACTATGGGACGCAACTAATGATGCAAAGGATAACGGTACCGCTACGACTTTTCTGAGCCTGATTCATGTCAAGGCAATGGACAAGCCTTCAGATTACAACGAAAAAACAATGAAATCTCTTGCCAAAAAATATCAGGATGAGGCATCAAAGATTAATTCCGACCGTACGAATAATCTTACCGACAGTACTGTCATCATGATTCTTTCCGAAACTTTCTCGGATCCAACACGAGTACCTGGAATTTCCTTCAATATCGACCCCATTCCCAACATCCGAAACATCAAGGATGCTACTACTTCTGGCCTTATGCTCTCACCTGGGTACGGCGGTGGTACCGCAAATATAGAGTATCAGGCTCTTACTGGCATGAATCTCGCCAACTTCAACGATTCGTTGATTGTGCCATATCAGCAAATGGTTCCGAACCAGAAAGACCCATACTCTTTCAATCAAATGTGGACCCAGAAGTATGGCGATAATGCATCTACCGCCATCCATCCTTACTACCAAAGCATGTATCTACGCAATGTGAACTATACAAAATTCAAGTTCTCGTACCTTTACACACTCGATAGCAAAAAACCTCTATGGCACACCAATCGCATTGACAATTCCCCCGTCACCAGCGATAGCGAAGCGTACCAGTCAATCCTCGACCTCGTAGAGGGAAAGAAAGGTTCATGCGACAGTCCACAGTTCCTGCAACTCGTGACAATGCAAAACCATATGCCTTATAACGATTGGTACATCGACAACGAATTCAAGGAAGCAGATACTTCTGAAGACATCACTGATGAGGAACGATATTCCATCGATACGTACACTAAAGGTCTTAACATCACCGATCAGGCAACTGCAGATTTCCTCAATCAGCTCAATGCAACAGATAAGCCAATTACTGTTATTTTTTACGGAGATCATCTTCCGGGCATTTATTCAGCAGCAGATCAGGATAAAAGAAACACGACTCTTCTGCATGAGACCGATTACTTCATCTGGTCCAATAACGCTTCACCATCTGCAGGAATGAAACTTGACAATTCAGAATCCTCGTACATTTCGTCAAACTTCTTCATGTCTTTAGCCGCGGAACATATGGACGCAAAGGTATCGCCTTTCCTGGCTTTGCTCACAGAACTTCATCAAGAGGTTCCGGCCATGAGCCGCGTAATCTCCGAAAATGGTGGCATCGGACAGGGAAAGGCTACCTACATCGACGAGCAGGGCAACACCATTTCAAGGAAAAACCTGTCAGAGAAAGCCAAGCAGTTGCTTGATGATTATCTTCTCGTCCAGTATGATCAAACTTCAGGGAAAAACTATCTTCAAAATCTGAATTTCACTCAGATTTCTGAATAACGAAAGGGTCAGGGAAAAATCTCTGACCCTTGACTGATCTCTGTTTAACGCCAACCACTGACGCTAAACAGTATTATCCTACTTACCTTCAAAAATATGCCGCCATGTTTCCACTGAAGAAATGTTATACGCTCGGTACTGAGCAGACAGTCGCTTCCAGTTTCGCATGATCTTACGGGTTAGTCGATATCCCTCAATCATGTTCCGGCGGAAAAGGCGATTATCCCTCTTCAGCCAAGCTACCCCATTACCATCAGGCGTGGTGACCAACGCTGAATTAACACGATCAAATGCGAGCCATGTCCAAGCAGCGTCCTGCGCTGGAATCGCAGCATCTGGATTCTTAGCTTTACTGGGATCAACATTCTTAATAAAGCTTTTTGCAATTAGCCCGACAGCAGCCTTATAACGGCTCTTCATCGTAGACGGATGATTACGCGGAGAATCGGTCTCGCCTGACGGTTCCGGATAATCCTCGAAACTGTCCTTAGCCTGAGCATCCGGATACTTAGCACGTAGCTCTCTGACTTCACCCAATTTAGTAGGCAGACAGTCCACAATGTATTGTGGACCTCTCAGAATGTCTCTTAATGCCATGTGATGCAGTGCCATAGCAGAATACACAAAACGTAAGCCTAAGCTCGCGTCACCGTAGAGGGCTTCCACGAGCATATTAGGCTTGGCTTCCGGATATGTGACTAGCGCGGCAAGCCAACGGTTACGCTCAGTGAAATATTCTTCCCAGGAACGTGCGGGATCCTTATCATGCCATGCTTGATGCCATACAGCCACACCCGGCAGGCAAACCGTTGGGAAACCGGCCTTTTTCGCACGCAATCCGTATTCGATGTCATCAAACTTAATAAATACTGGCAGAGAAAGTCCTATCTTCTCCAAAACTACTGTTGGAATCAGGCACATCCACCAGCCATTGAAATCTTCATCAATACGTTGGTGACGTTCTGGAGAATCACGAAGAGGTTCTACCGAAAAATCATGGTTGTACCCCAGACCCTTCGAGGGATGCATCCACATTCGCCGCGCATTGATTCGCTCACCTTGTGTGTACAGCATGGTTCGATTGTCTAGGTGGAACATTCCACCACCCACGAGCACAGGTCTGACAGTATAATCGGAGAATTGAATGGAACGTAGAATCGACTCAGGCTCACTTATAGCATCATCATCAAGCAAAAGAACGAAGTCGCTCTTCTTTGCTTTAAGCGTCTCATACATGCCACGAGAGAATCCACCAGATCCCCCAAGATTTGCCTGCTGAATATAGGTCAGTTGAGCCCCTAAATCTTCGGCGATTTGAGTATATCCCTGCTGATTCTTGACCAAATCGTTTCCTTGGTCGGTGCAATACACCGTGTCCAGACGCTTCCTCAGTTCTTTAGCTCCGGCTATTGCGCGTAACTGATTCATGCAATAGGAAGCACGGTTGAACGTAGTAATGGCAATAGACATGGTAGTCGGCTTGGACGCAATACGAGCACTTTGCGGGACAGACCATGCAGCCTCGCTAATAATTACTTCTCCGTCCAGAGATTCGGCATCAAACCAGAAATAACCGCCATCCATTAGACCCGTCATAGGAATATCCACAGTGACATGTTCAGCTGTCTGCGGTGAATGTACAACCTTCTCGGCAACCGGATACATCAAGCCTCGTCCGGTGGAACGGAACACATTAATCTTCGCATTTCCTTGGATATCTGCGGTAAAACGCACCATCTTCACAGAAGTCCAGCGACGCCAATAAGAGGCTGGAAATGCATTGAAAAAAGTACAGCCAGACATGTGCCCATGGTTCTTCAACGCTATTGTGTCCCGATTTAACACAGTGAATGAATCACAACTCACTCCCGCAGAAGAACCAGCATGTCGCATGATGCGTTGCAATGTCGACTGGTTCATTGATCCGAACTCGAGACGTCGCATATCAATGCGAGAGTCCAATGTGGTCTCGGCAACGTGAGGCCTCGTCCAATCAATCGCATACAGAGGAAGCGTCTGCTCGGTATCCTTGATCGGATAGACAACCCGCATCACGGTTTCCCAAGCGGTTTTTTCTTCCAAAGACATATCCGACGTCATTGACAACCTCTCTAATTCATTTCTATGTTCTTATTTCCTATAGTAGCGCGATCTCGTTTGTCATCTCTCATGCATTTGTTTTCGAAAAATAAAGAGGACATAGCCCGAGCTATGCCCTCTTTATTTGATGCGTCATCGCATATCAACCGCGACCGGTGGTCCGGTCAAACCAATGCCAACCTCGCCATTCAGGAACCCAAACATTGCCTTTTTGCATTGCGCCAGTGGCCTGATCAAAGTAATACCAAGAATTATCATGCCAATTCAGACCCTTGACCATCTTGCCTGTCGTAAAGTCGTAGCGCACCCACTTGCCACCATTGGAACGCACATACGTGTCCCCATGGAACATGGCACCAGTATTTTGATCGAACAAATACCAGCCCGTGTGTGCGGCATCGTAGTTCACATATGTCTCACCATGAGCCATCTTGCCGGTAGTCCAGTCATAGTAGACCCACTTACCACCATTGCTAGGGACATACGTCATACCCTTGGTCATAGCGCCAGTAGTTGGATTGAAGTAGTACCATCCACCGTACCTATAATCTTCACCCTTGATCATATGACCTTGGGCATCGTAGCGAACCCATTTATCGCCGGAGGGGATATAAACGTCCTTGTTCGTTGCGAGCGAGCCATCTTTGTCAAACCAGTACCAGGCATCACTGTCCGGATCATAGACCTCTTTAGACACAGCCTTTACACCATTGTCATACCAATAGCGCTTACCATTCTCAGTAACCCAGCCGTTAGCCCCTGGACGATATTCACCATATCCTGCACGGACTCTTGCATTCCAGACGATACGCTTCGCAGTCGAATCACTGACAGTAATCACAGTTCCGTGACGGTTTGGAATACTCCTGCCATCCACATTGGTAGTAGTGATACGACGCGTATTATGCCAACCACTGCTTAACGAAGATGACTGTGTGACAAAAGTACCGGCAGTTCCATCCGCTTGGCCATACGGGTAATCCTTCAACTTGTCAGTATAGAAATAATACTGACCGTTGTACTTGGTCAGCGACGGACCTTCGTAACCTGTAACCACATTCGCATTCACCAGTTTCCATGCAGAAGAATCACCAGCACGGCTCAGATCATTAAGGGAATAAATCTGATTGGTCACACCATTCTTTTTGATACTTAGGTAGTAGGTTCCATCCTCTTTATAGAGCGAAGGATCCAACCAGTTATTTGAATTGTCAGGCAAACGAATAGCAGTCAAATCACCATACTTGAGCTGTGGCTGCGCTCCAGGATCCATCGCAGGATCGCTTCCCGGTTGCAAACCAGTTGCCTTCACCAGATACGGATGCATGATGTCCTTCTGGGACTGTCCGTGGAAAGCACCGTAGTAGCCAAGAGTCGTAACAATCCACAGATCACCATTGTCATCAATGAAACCGTCAGTTCCAGCGGAATCATATTGCCCAGATGGCAGATTGCCACCTGTATCGGGGGCGTTGACAGGTGCCAAATTCTGGCTGCTGCCGCTGTTCGGATAGCTCCAATCAATCAGATTTTTTGATGACCCTAGCATCGGTGTAAAACGCCATCCCAAATTATTCTGATTCTGAGTGTATCCACCAAGAATCCAGAATGTGCCCTCTTTGTACATGATGGAAGGATCATGAATGGAATTTACATACGATGGCTTACCCGTCACATGCGAACTACCGTTGCCATCCGTTTTATACGCAGTACTTATCTGTTGAAAATCAGAACCGTTGTACGACATATAAACCGTATCAGATAGATCATTATCGCTGTTCCAGAAGACACCAACTTCCATATCTGGATAGTCAATATCATCAGCATTAGCTACAAGACCGCTCATTGGGCATGCAATCATACCCATAACTAAGCAGGTCGCCAGAGTCTTCATCCTTCCCATCTTCAACCTCCCAGTCAACACTCTAATTCCAACCATAATGTTTTCACCCTTGAAAAAGCGAAACACCATGCCGCTCCTCAGTATACCGATTCAGAGCTTCGAGGGCACCCCGATGACGTATCGTCACAACTTCAAAACTCCGGACAGAAAGACTATTATGGTGATGACCTACTACATGGGAAAGAGGAGAAATGCAACACTATACTTCTTTGTCTCGGATTGTACTAGCGAGCTCACTTGCTCTATCATTGGCGCTGGTTTCCCCAGCATCAGCAACTCCCGCGGATTCCGTCATCCCACCATACGAAAACTATACTGGTTGGGTTTATCAAGAGGGGTCACAATACTGGTTTGATTCCGGTATCATGGCTCGTTCCAAGGAAATCTATGACCCGTCAAGCAACGCTTGGTACTGGCTTGACGCAGACGGGACGATGGCTCATGATAAGGACGTTTACCAATCTTCTAACAACGGAAAATGGGTGCGTTACGATTCTGCCGGGCATATGATCAAAGGCGAAGATTATCGTTATGATGGCTGGTACTTCTTCGACTATACGACAGGTGCTATGGCCAAGGGGATGAAGCATATCAGTTCCAACGGCGGAAAATGGGTCTATTACGATTGGATCAACGGCCAAATGGCGCATGGCGAGAAGTATGTAAGTTATGATTCCGAACACACCGGTTGGTATCTATTCGACGACAGTACCGGAGCGATGTTCCACGGAGACACTTATATTCGTTCCAACGGCGGAAAATGGGTACGCTACGACCGGACAACGGGAAAAATGGTTAAGGGACTGCATTATCAGGATGGCTCCTATTATTACTTTGATCAAACCACTGGAGCAATGGCTCACGGTAAGGCATGGGTCCCCGAATGGAGCGATTACGCTTGGTTCGACAATATAACTGGCCGATACACCGGGCAGAGAGGAAATGGAAGTCAAAATTCCAATTCAGGCTCAAACTCTCAGCAAGGAGTGTACTACAAGAACTGTGACGCGGTTCGAGCAGCAGGCAAAGCTCCCCTATATCGAGGACAACCCGGCTACAGGCCAGAATTAGATCGCGATAATGACGGCATAGCCTGTGAGGTCAAGTAAATGAGTGGGGTGCCTGAAAAGGTACCCCACTCATCCTTGCTGAAGCTTTACTTCACTGTCTCAAATAGAAATCTCATCTACTCAATTTCAACCTGAGTACTGTCTGTCGGCTCGATAGTCAGTGCTCGATCGCTCAGTAAAGCGTATTCTCCGTTCCGATCATCCCTAATAACAAAGCTGCACGCATTGTCATCTAGCGCGACACCAACGGCATCCGTTGTTTCCGGATTTGTCTGACTTGGAATCCTCAATGAAGTAATCAGCCTAAACTCGCCATTATTGAACAATTCAAGAGGCATTTCGAAATGAATGACTTGGTGCCCGTGTTTCTTCATCTTCAGCACCTTTGCACCAGTATCATAGGTGATTCCACCGCGACGGATGTCATGCAGCGCTATCGCAAGATAGAAATCTCCAGGTTCATCATACTGATATTCCACATCGAACTTAAAGACATCTCTACCTGTGCAAAGCTTCGGCGACACAGCTATCGTCTTTAATAAAGGACAACGCTCATTAAGTCCATTTGGATAGCCGCCACGCTCTTCCTGACGCCTGCGTTCCGCTTCTTCCTCAGCTTCAAGATTAGCTAAAGTGTATTGCTGGGAAACAGTTTCAGGATCGCCCAGGGCCTCCACTTCACCATTTGCGATCATCATGGCACGAGAACAGTATTTCTTCACCGAATTCATATCATGCGTAACGAGAATAACGGTCTTAGTAGGATCCTTCCGAATCTCAGTGAAGAAATCATCACACTTACGCTGAAACGCCTCGTCACCAACCGCAAGAACCTCATCTAGCACCAAAATATCGCCCTGCGCCTTAATCGCCACAGAAAAAGCCAAGCGAACCTGCATACCTGAAGAATAGTTCTTCAGCTTTTGGTCCATAAACTCTTCAAGCTCGGCAAATTTGACGATATCGTCGTACATACCGTCAATCTCTTCATGAGTAAAGCCAAGCAACGAACCATTGAGATATACGTTTTCACGCCCAGTGAGCTCAGGATTGAAGCCGACTCCCAATTCAATGAATGGCACCAGCTTGCCATTCACACTGATGGATCCAGACTCGGGATAATAAATCTGGGAAATAAGCTTCAGTAACGTCGACTTACCGCCGCCATTACGACCTACAATTCCAAAGAATTCTCCCTGATGGACTTCAAAGCTGATGTCCTTGAGTACTTCTTGCTTCCTGTATCCTTTGATTCCCTTGGTCCAGTTTATAAAAGCCTGCTTGAGTCCTGTAGCCTGCTCCGTAGGAAGTTTAAAACACTTAGACACGTGGCTAGCAGATAGCACCACAGGCGTCTTGGAATAATCAATCTTTTCAACTACAGTCTCGGACATTACATGACCTCCGCGAATTTACGACTATTTCGACGGAACAAATGGATTCCAAGCCACAACAATACTGCCGTGAAAACCAATGGGAACAACTTTATTGCCCAATTATCGAACTGATTCCAAATAGTCGGCTGTGTCTCAGGCGCTATGAAATTATGTCTAATATCTTGAATTACCTGAGCAAACGGATTCAACAACTCAAGACGTGCCAAATCAGCAAGAACACCACCCCGATCCGTTACATACGTAAGAGGGTAAATGATAGGCATTCCGTAGAATACCAATTGCTGAAGCACATCCCAAATATGAGCGATATCACGAAAATACACGTACATGGTAGACATGAGTAAGGTCACGGCCAATGTGATGACGTAAAGCTCAATGATGTTAAGAGGAAGCAGTACAACTCGCCAGGTGAAATGCACCCGCGCAACCAATGCAAACAAAAAAACCACAACCAAATTGATGGCATAACTAATCAACGCACCGACCGTCGCAGAAACAACCACAATATAGTTCGGAAAATGAATCTTACGAAGTAGATCTCCACGGTCCACTACTGAACGAAGTCCGACATTCGTCGATTCAGTAACAAACTGCCAAGAGCTGATGCCAAGCAGAAGTACCACCGGATAAGTGGATGTACCGTCAGACATACGCAAAAACTTGCCAAACACGACATACATCACACAAAACATCATCAACGGTTTCAGCACCGACCAAGCGATTCCCAAAAAGGATCCCTGATATCGAAGCCTGAAATCAGTCTTCACCAGACCTTGCAGCACGGTCCATGCATAACCGTACCTGTCTTTCACATTTTTCACCAACTGTTTCACAAGTTGTATCCTATCAGCGACTATTCCAATCATGATATACAGCTAGAAATCGGCACTATCCGGTCACTGGAAATCTAGAGAACTTCATTGAAAAGACAGGCCGCAAAGACTAAGGAGGAGCCCCAATCCGCTGAGGCTCCTCGCATGGCTACCTATAACTCAGTCCATCTTAAGATAATGCTTCCAGTACTTCACTGAGGTCAATTCCTTACGGGCTGCGGCGTATTCCTGGCGCAGACGCTTGATATTTGCCTTGTAGTACTTGAGATCTCTTGCGTAACGCTTCTTAATCTCCTGGTAGCGCTTCACATCCTTGGTGCGGATAAGGCCTTTGCGGTTGTACCAATCGAGAACAACAAGCTTGTGCTTGCCACGAATCGCGCCGGCCGGATACAGCCATCCCTGCAGTGGAATGACAGCATAGCCAGTGCCATCCTTCTTGAAATAGCGCTGGTTGTTGTCGGTGATAAGGTCTTCCAGTCGTTCGGGTAGGCTACGAGACTTATCTCCATCAATCAGCTGACGATCGATGTCCTTGATACGCAGACCATTCAATTCGGCATCAGCGTCAATCCGAGACTGAAGAGTCGCAAAGTCCACAAGCTGTTCCTTGTTACGGTTCGCGGCCATAAAGCTCTTCTCCGCCTGACCGGGCTTCTTGATGAATTCAGGACCCTTCAGGAAGTCCTCAAAAGCATCTAGGCACAGCTCTGCGTTGGCGTAACCGAACTTCTTCAGCTCAAGACGAATGTTGTTGTGCAACTCATACATGAAGTCGGCCTTCGGGGCCATGCCGCACGTCGCCTGTGCAATCATCGTGTTACGGGTGGTCTGGTAGCGTTCCACTGCTGCGTTATAGCGCTCGAAGAACGACATATGCCACACACATAGGCCGTTCATGGTGATAAATCCAGTCTTACAGCGAATGCCATACTCGGCATCGTCACAACGAACGAACACGGGAAGGGGTAGGCCGTTCTTCTCAATCACGGAAATCGGAATGCAGCAGTACCACCATGCGGCATACATGTTGTTCCGCTGCCACTTGGTCGGCGTGTACATCTCGTTGTACACCAGATCCTCGAACAGAGTCAGACGCAATGGCGGCTTGCAACCGGCAAAGGTGCCCTGCTGAGTCATGTTGCCGATGTCTTCCCACTGATCCTCGCCAATCTCGTAGTTCAACATTGCACCGCTAATCATATCTTCACGATGTTCAGGCTTGAGAATACGTAGCAGATTGTAAGTACGCTTGATGCTTTCGGGAGAAACTGCAACATCATCATCCATAAGCAAGATATTCGTAGCCTTTGGCGTCTGCTCCATCGCAGTAATCATGCCGCGGGTGAAACCTCCAGCTCCGCCAACATTATCGTTAGGAACGACCTGGACACGGTCTCCGCTCAGCTTTTCAGCATCCAGGGTACGCCCATTGTCCATCACATACATATGGAAATGTTCTGCAATTGAATCACCGGAATTGATGATCTGATCCTTGACCAAACCGATGTTACGTTCGATGAACGCTTCCTTCTTGAAAGTGGTGGTGGACAGCACCAACTCGACGTCATTCAGCTCTCCATCGATATCGAGCTCATAGTAGCTATTCCTGATTGCAACAGAACCATCAGTCTTTACAATAAAGCCCACGACCACCATGTCGTCGCTGACCGTCAAAGGCAAATCCACAATCTGCCAGTCAGCCGAAGCATCCAGTTTTCTTGAGGTTCCTTCGACTGGAATCGGATTGTGTGCAAAAGCATCGCCCATGGTCTGAATTACTTCGCAAGATGCACCCTTAAGCTCAAGATGAAGAGAGAATCCTTTCGCACGCGTGTAGCGCTTCAATTTCATTACCGACAAGGAATTGAAGTATGTGCTGAAATCGAACATTCCAGCGTTATACATTTCCCATTCGCCAAGCTGCTCATCGAAGACAACAGGCTGATCTGAACGACAGTATAAAGCTGGATAGGTAACGGAACGAGGATTCGTCTCCAACAAGATGTTCGCGAATTTCATTGAGATCATGGTTTCTAGGTTACCGCCATCCCCTGAAAAGAATCAAAACATGAACATTGTTCTCCAACGGATATGCACGTTTTTTGTTTATCTCGTTTCAACAGCTAGATTCCACGCGTTGCGCTTAGCCAGCTGCGGATAGAACCATTCCCTAATTACCGGAACATAATAAAGCAAGAATGCACCACAGAGGTCGATCGGCAGACGGACGATGAAGCTCAGCAGAACCAACGGGACCTGGGGAAACGCCATACGCAACGCCCCAAGATACATCTGCCATGGCAACACATCATCTTCAATCAGATGCACACACAGAATGGCAAGACTTGCCTGCCCGATTCTGCTCAACACGCTTCCCAGCGTAGGAACTCGATCAATCAATTGCGAAATACCGACAACGCACAATGTTCCCGCAATGCTGCCGATTACAGCCAGAACGGGGCGCGAACCATAATTATTGACGGCCATGCTCATGCCACCGAAAAACATGATGTCGACCACCCAAATAATAAACGCAATAGCCCACGCGAAGGGGAAACGTTTCACAACGCCAAGTAGATCGCATTTCTTGGCAAGATACCCCAAGTAGAGGAATGCTGCCGCGCACATTCCCGCTTGGATGCTCCACGGCAGCAGTACGTACTGTGCGGAAACATAGCCGACAGCAAAACACAGCGCCACCCAGACAGGGGTGTAGGGAAGCCTTGCGAGGCAATGCAACAACAGACGAGCCCAGAATAGTGCGAGCAAGAACCAAATCGCGCCGATTCGTAAGTCCACTCGCCATAGCGTCAGATTCGAGATATCGCCGCTTCCATATATCGCGGCCATGCCCCACTGCCGAAGGGCAATCGCCCGGCTCTCATGGTCGAACGTCGCCATGCAGGTCACGCCGACAAGCACGCACAATGCCGTCACCACGTAGGTGAATAGCAACTGTTTCGCTTCCTTCATCCAACGGAATCGTCTTTCCGGATGCATGAAATATCCGGACAGGATGAAGAAAAGAGGCATATGGAACGAAAAGCAGATAGACAGAACAATCTGGGCCGTGCGGTGTGGTACGAACAGGTTTGTCTCAATGGCACTGTGTCCCAGTATCACAGCCAAAATGGCTATGCCCTTGGCAATATCGAAAAATCTAATACGCTGCATACTCTCTCAAGTCTCTTGTTGGCTCGTTCTCTCTACCGCTTGCCAGACGTTTTATAGGACATTACAGGCCGAGCAATTGCTGCAATGCACGCCACATCACAACCTGCCCCATACGATTCGGATGGATGCCGTCCTTATACAACGCCTGCTGTGGCATTCCCGTCGGACGTCCTACGATACGGAATGCCGAATACATCGAAGCGAAGCGCCAACCGTGCCGGCGGCAAAGATCCTGCAATACCGTATTTTCCTGTCCCATGGTGAGAGATCTGGGATCGGATAACGTATCGATGTTGGCAAGCACATATACGTTGTCAGCCCCGTACCGTGCGGCAATGCGATTCAGATAGCTTTCCGCTTCACGCTTGAAATCGCCGCTATTCGAAAGCCTCAATCGGTCATTCGCTCCAAGCAGCACGATAGCGGCGTCCTCATGTCCGAGAGTCGCATCGCCGATAGAGTTATAGCCCGAATAGGAACCTTTGCCCGGCGCACTGGCATTGGTCATGGATACGCCACGCGATTCCAGATAATGCCTTAGGCTGTTAGTAGCCATATCCGTCTGATGGGACGGCTCATAATAGGTGACTCCCTCAAGCCGAAACAACTCGCGAGACGTACATGGGTACGTGTTCGCCGCACCCACTCCAGCGGCGATACTATCTCCAAGAACGCGAACGGAACGATACCGCCCAGATTTGATTTTGTTACCAAACGCTCCTGCAGCGGATCCGACGTAATCACTAGGTATGGCAGCCGACCGCCGCGTATCGAGAGCACCGGTGCGGTTGTCAAAATAGTAGGTGGCGTTATTCACGTTCTGCTTGCCATACAGTATCTTGCCGCTCGGCCAGCTGTAACACACCGTTTTCCCACCTAGTCTCTGCCAACCGTACTGCACTGCACCGGTATGCACATCCAACAGATACCACGCTCCGTCAATGGGCTGTTCCCCATACAGCATCCAGCCCATCTGACGATCGTAGAAGACCCACTTCTGGGCTTTCGACAGGCATACAAAGCCATACTGCATGGCACCTGTCGATTCGTCGAAGTCGTACCAATGCCCGTTAATCAGTTGTTCCCCGTACTGCATCTGGCCGGAGGCATGGTCGTAATATACCCATTTATGCTGTGGCGAGTTGAAATAAAAGCCATGTGACATGGTACCAGTGTGCTCGTCGAAGTGATACCAGCCGGTGTGGCTCTTGTCGTAGTTCACATAGCGTTCCCCGTACAGCATCTTTCCCGTGGTCAGGTCATAGTAGACCCATTTGCCGCCATTGGAGGAGACGTACGTTATACCCTTCGCCATCGCACCGGTGGTGGTGTCGAAATAGTACCAGGCACCATAGCGGTAATCTTCGCCCTTGACCATATGACCGGCAGCGTCATAGCGAACCCATTTGCCACCATTGGATTGAAGATATACGTCCTTGTTACGGGCTACGGAACCATTCGTGTCTATCCAATACCAATTCTTATCTTTAGCATCGTATATTTCTTTGGAACAGACCTGTTGACCATTTTCGTAATAATGTTCCTTCTTCGAATCCCAACCATTGACCAGATGAGCGTTGGCATCAGCTTCGGAGAAAGGACCTGAATCGATGGCTCCTTCCTCTGCGTAAGCGTAAGACGTATTGTTGAAACCAGCACCTAGCAAAAAAATCGAGACCACGCAAAATCCGAAAAGCACTAATCCTTTCAACCAAAAAACCAGTTTTTTTCTCATCGAAGTTCCTAGAAGCTCTTCTTCTCTTCCCACAGTTGCCCCTATTCGCGTATCTTCTGCTTCTTATTGCCTACGAAATCAATCATCTGCTGGACGCCACATGCCGCCATCGGAATAAGCAGCAGGAAAAACGGCAAAGTGTAGATACTTTTTGCTTCCCAGAAAAGGTAGCAGAGAAAACCACCGATGAACGACGCACAAAGCAAAACCCTAGTAAAGATTTGAGCTGCATCAACCCCGATAGGCTTTTCCTTAATCAACGAACGAAGAAGACCAAGCAAGCCGATGAGCGCCAATAAATATGTAACAGTTTGAGCAACATTTTCATATCGAAGTAACACATCCGAGCCATTGCCGATAAGGAAGAACGAGCTCAAACCGACAAAATGCTTTGAGGATTCGCCCAACTCCGAATACAGTGATGTCATAAATGTTGGTTCAGCCCATTCTGACGCAAGCTTGCCAGCAAAGAAATGCATCCCGTTTCCCGGATTATGCAAGAATTCTGAGAGTCGTCCCTGAACGAAATCTCTGGAAATCTGGGATTGAAGAGAATAATCATTACCTGTATTTTCAAATGCATCTAAGGCAAATCTGCTCCACCATCCAGGCGGCATATTATCTGGATGCCCTAATCCAAGAGCAACCCATGAGAGCATCGGCATGCCTTTGCCAAAGTCCTGGCCAGTCCAAGACTGCACTAACGCAACAGGAAGTTTAGAAATGATAAACGCTGCCAAAGCGGAAGGCAAAGAGATCAATAATTGCCAAATACAGCGATTATGCCAAACCGCAAAAACAACAGCAAGAAGCGCGGCAAGAACCACTATCTGATATGTCGATTTGAAAACAATGCCGGTACCACAGACAAGAAAACCACCAACAATCGCGAGAGCGCTGGACCAGGTCCTCCTCATGCGAAAACCTTCTGCGATGATCCAGGCACCGCAGATCGTAATGAAGAACCCGACGGCATTGGGATACACGAAAGCCGCGAACATCATAAGAGGAACGCATGTTGCAATCAGAACGGTGAATGCGCCATGACCCTTTTTATTCAACCCGAGCATGCCGCTCAAGCGCCACAAAACCGCGACCAATGCAGTAACCGCCACGGCACTGACAATCTGAAAGGCGAGAATATTGTTCGATCCAAACAAGGCAAATACCAACAGATACCACAGCATTGGCCCGCTTTGGAACGGGTAATAGGAGAAATATGCGTAAGCGCTTGGAATGCCTCGTGCAATACATTCCCTCTGCACGTTACCAGCCGAACAATAGTCAGCACCAAATTGGCTGATATCACCTTTAAGCAAGACATCCGCAGCATTCATCAGACTCTGCGAATCCGGATATGTGTATGTTACCAAGCTCAATGAAGTAAGCCAGATGATCTGCAACATTATCGTATATACCAACAATGCGGCAAAAACCCAGTAGCGTGGCAACTTCGAAAAGCCTTGCGCAAGCAAGCCAAACAGAGCACATAACATGACCATGCCCAGCACAAATGCAATGGATGGCATGCCAAAGTGGTAGTCAACCTGCTCTGTGATACTTCCGAGTTGCGAATTGGCTCTCTTAAATGTAACTGTAAAGAGAATCGACAATACGAACAATACCGCGACAATAGCAGTCTGAAATCCCAAGGCAAGTACAACGAGCCATCTCGGTAGCACACGTTTGAAGAATACCCATTTTTCAGGCACAATATCCGGCTTATTCACTCGGTAATAGTCCTATCTTTCCCTAAAAAATAAACTGCCCGCTCAGAGCGTCGCCTCGACAATATAGCGAGGACGAGCTTTAACCTCTAAATAAATTTTTGCTATGTACTCACCAATAATACCGAGTGCCAGCAAAATAAAGCCGCCTAGAATCCACAGGGAACACATCATTGATCCCCAGCCCGCAACGGCATGCCCTGAGAAAACGGAAACAAGGGTATAAATCAACATGACGATTCCAACGAACACCGAGAACAGACCCAGACCGGTGATCATGGTCAGCGGCTTTGTCGAGAAGGAAGTCACACCTTCAATCGCGAAGGAAACCATCTTTTTCAACGGGTACTTGGATTCCCCGGCCACTCGGGTTCCGCGCTTGTAATATACCTTTGCCGTTTTGAATCCGAGAGAAGGAACCAGACCGCGTAGGAACAAATTCGATTCCTTGTATTGCGATAAAGCCTGCAATGCGGCACGACTCATCAATCGATAATCGGCATGATCCGGCACTGTTTCCGTTCCGAGCCATTTCATCAGGGAATAAAAAGCATGGGCGGTGCCACGCTTGAATGCGGTATCGGTTTCACGGTTGTCCCGCACACCATAGACGATTTCAGCACCCCGGAGGTATTCCTGCACCATGTCGTCGACCGCATTGGGATCGTCCTGCAAGTCAGCATCCATAGAAACAACAGCGTCGACATTCATACTCAATGCATGCATTAAGCCAGCAAAAAGGGCATTCTGGTGGCCTCTATTGTGAGCTAGTTTTACACCATGGAATAAGGAGGGATCTTTCTCATGCAGCGACGTAATCACATCCCAAGTCTTGTCATGGGACCCATCATCGACAAAAATAACAAAGCTATCTCGTGCAACAGCCTGCGAATTCTCAAGCTGAATCATCTTTTTCTTCAAAACATCCGCAGTCATATGCAATGCGGCTTCTTCGTTAAAACAAGGAATCACAAAAGCCAGTGTCGGTTCACGTCTCATCTGAACTCCACGCTTGTTCGTTTCCATATCATGAGTCATGTCTAACAGTGTATGTCATGCTATCAACGCAAATAGTCAAACCCTGCCCACAGCTTCATCACGTATCTTCAAAGGCCTCCTTGCATAGCGGTATTGCCACACCTCTAGACATACACCAAAAGCTCCAACGAGTGACTTGCAAAACGAGCTTTTGTTATGGTAATAGCCATAATTGGCCTCGGACAATGAGAAGAAAAAGCAATAATGTTCCAACGGAGAAAAATCCTAATCAGTTTTCTAACCATTACAATGCTACAGGGAATTACTTACCCGGCAATCGCACTGGGCAGCGAGCCTAACGCAATGCAAGCGTCTTCTAATAATCAAACTGCCGTACCGGTTCAGAATCCAAATAGTACCCAGAGATGATTCCAATGCAATCGTTTCAGAGGCCAATGGCGCCTCGCAATCTTCTGATTCAGTGTCCGAATCAACACAACTGAAAAAAATAATTCAATCCAGCCAACAGAACAGGAATGACAGCTAACCCAACTCTTCCGAATCGAACAGGAATAACGGCAGCGCTAGTTCCAACGAATCGACTAAAACAGGACAACCTGAAAACGGTTGGGAGCAGGATAAGGAGCACTACTACGAAAATGGCACTATGGCCATCAGCAAGGAGTGTTCATTCCAAGTTCTCCGACAAACCGCGAAGACGGAATCTGGATCCGTTTTGATGAAAACGGTAATTTACGTTTCCGGATCATTCAGCGAATCCAAAGCACGAAAATCAGCCATGACAGGCAACACAGTCGCCATTATTATGAAAGCGGCTGGAAAATTCACCATTTTCCAGCCGAATCAATCAAGCAGTATGACTGAGTCTGAAATGTAAATCAGGAATCAACCTCGGCCTGTGACACTATCGAAATAATGCCATGCTTGCCATTGTGGAACCCACGTGTTTCCGTGAGCCATAGCTCCTGTAACTGGATCGAAGTAGTACCATAGACCATTTTGTTTCTGCAAACCTTTTACCATTTTGCCGGTTTTCTGATCATAACGGACCCATTTACCGCCATTCGCACGTATAAAAATATCACCTGTACATCTTGCACCAGTAATGTTGTCAAATAGATACCAGCCAGAATGCTCTTTATCAAAATTAAGATACGCTTCGCCATGCGCCATTTTGCCGGTGACCATGTCGTAGTATACCCATTTGTTCCCATTGGACAGATATGTCATCCCCTTACTCATCGCACCGGTCGTAAAGTCGAAGTTATACCAGACGCCGTATCGGAAATCCTCACCTTTAATCATATGACCATTGGAATCGTAACGAACCCATTTACCTCCGTTCGAACGCAGATAAACATCCTTATCGTGCGCCATGGTTCCGTCTGAATCAATCCAATACCAGGCATTACTCTCAGGATCGTAAATTTCCTTGCTACGCGCTAGAGAACCATCTGAATCCCGCCAATACTTTTGGCCATTTTTGGTAACCCAATGCCCACCATTCACAAACTCCTTATTCCCAAACGCATTCATATCCACATTTCCGCTGATGCCGTCCACCTTGCCGGAGCTGGTGTATTGCCATCCGCGACTATTGGTCGGGAACGAGTCGAATCCCATGCGAGCGCCATACTGCGCCACCCACGTGGTTTTGGCGTAAATATCAGCATGCTTCAGCGGGCCTTGCAGATAGCTGGTGTACGAGTAGACGCCCAGATTCTTGTATCCGGCGGACTGCAATGCGCTGTACCAGTTGTTGACGATATTGTTGTACACGTTCGGGTCGGTCGGCGGCTTGTGGCCCTCCCACGTCCACTTTTCCAAGTCGTAGTACACGGGGTACGCCAAGTCGCTCGGATTCACACCGAATTGCTTGAGTTTGGCGACCACGTCGGCACCTTCTTCTTTGGCGAGCGCCGGAGTATCCGCGTAGGAATACCAGTAGATGCCGAACGGGATGCCAAGCCGCTTGCATTCGGAAATGTTGCGTTGCGCTTTCTTGTCGGCATTGTTGCCTTCGCCGTAGCCGAGGCGGATGATCACGCCTTCCACACCGTCGGCTTTCGCTTTGGCCCAGTCGATGTCGCCTTGCCATCCGGAAACGTCGATCACGCCTTTGGCTTGCTGCACGAACAGGTTGTTCTGATAGTCGAAGAAGGCTTTCGAATTGTTGTAGGTGCCCCAGTGCGCACCGTAATCATTGCTTTCGAATTTGGCTGTTTGTACTTTCGTGTTGGATTGCGCGGATTGCGCTTGTGCGGATTGTAATTGCGCAGATTGCGCACTCACCTTCGCCGAAGGTTGTTCCACGGATTGTTTCACGGTTGCGTCGGATTCGTCGGATTGCGATTCCGCACTATTTGCGTCATTCGCATCGGCTACAGCGTCTTTCACGTCTTCCGCACTTACCGGAATGAAGGATTCGCCGTTGGTTTTGGCGAGCGGATCCGGCTGCTGATCTTTCGTGCCGACCAATGTTGGATCGGTCATGATTTCGCCGGTTTCGATGTTCTTGACCTCACCTTCGGGGGTGACGGCCAGGTCTTCCGAAACCACGGTGGCATCGTCGGAGATCTCGTCACTGACGGTATCCGGAAGTTTCGCATTCGGATTGTCAGGCATGCTGTCTTGCGATTGCTGGTCGCCCGTCTGATCATTCGACTGATCGTCAGACTGCACAACAACGCCATTTTGCGCAGAATTGGTACCGCCTTGCACTGCATTGCGTGCAACAGAATCCTCAATCGCAATATCCTGCAATGCGTAAGCCGGCGCAACCGCAACGGAAGCAGTCAACGCAACCGCAGACAGCGCAGTCGCAATCTTCACAACATGATGTGGCGAAACCATTCGTCAGCCTCTCTTGAATAAAGTCATCAACCCCAAATATTCGGCGCAAACGCCCGCATTGTCAACTGTAACCGCACCCCGCAACCCCGCACATCCCCAATCCCCAAAATCATTCCAATCCCCACATCTCACGTATTACGCACTGAAAGAATCGGTCAGCTCATTAGATACATCCGACATGACATCATCCATTTCCATATCTCCTTTCCAGCATTCTCGCTGACCTTCCCATCACGCTTCGTAGAGGGACCATTTCCAGGAGGGGAGTACGTGGATTGTGCCAGTGGAATCGGGAAGTTCAATGGTTTCTTCCTCGTTAAGCGTGAGAATCAGGCCAGAATCAACGTTGGTACGTTGCATAACCGCTTGCAGAGAGCCGATTTCTCGCGCCCTGGTTTTCTCATTTCCCATATTGGCACACACTTGAATAAGCCCATACGGTTCCGCAGCAAGAGCATCGCCGATAAGAAAGTCAACTTTCTCCTGTTTGGACGTCGGCATAGTGTACGAAGTGATTGTTTCCGTACGCCTGCCGAAAGTCCGTCGCTGCAGTTCGCAGAAAATCGCAGTTTCCAGTCGTTTTCCGATATCTTGCTGGTTGGCGCGTGACACCGCGTGAACCATACCCTGATCGACAGCATACATTTTCGGCACTGCGGTACTGCCCGGTTTGAGCATGGTGGAGTATTCTTCGAGCTGGTAGACAAGGAATGCCTGCCTGAACAGATCGAGTAACGTATTCGCCTTGTCCCAATAGATTTTCCAGCCGACCGCTCGCAACGTTTCCACAAGACCATTGGTAGACAGCTCGCAGGCCGTATTGCGCAGCAAAAACAGCGCTATCTGTGTGGCGAGAGTAATGTTTTCACGTCCAAAACGCTCAGCGACATCGCGTGCGACCACATCACGCACGTAACCTTGGAGCGTTTCGATACGATCCGGCTCAACCATGCGTTGCACTGCAGGGAAGCCGCCAATAGTCAAATAATCGTTGTATGCGGCTTCAAATCTAGTAATCTCTCGCGGAGAAAACACGGCATCGGCAAGAGTACTGCCTTTTGAAGGCGTTTCGATTCCTCGAAAGTCGCAGAATTCTCGGAAAGACAGTGGCATCATGGCATGCGGATGCGATCTTCCTCGGAAATTCGTTGCGATTTCCTCGCTGGACAGTTTCGAAGACGATCCAGTAATGACTAGCGTCACAACTTCATGTTCGGCTATGCGCTGGCAGAATCCCTGCCAATTGGCGCATTCTTGCACTTCGTCAAGGAACAGATAGCAGCCATGGTCACGAGAGTCAGGATATTGCCGCCAGTATTCTGTGACGATATCGTTGAGCACGGTGTCTTGCATCGGCTGCAAACGATCATCAGCGAAGTTGAAATAGAAAATATCATTACGCGAGACGCCGTTTTTTAACAAATCATGAATTTTCTGGAAAAGATAGAACGTTTTGCCGCAACGTCGGATGCCAGTGATGATGTGCACAGCATTGAACACTGCTGGCTGCGGCAGCTCGCGTATGATTTCGCTGCGGCGTGACGGCGTAGGAATGTCAAACTGCATGGACTCACGAACCAGCATGGCATACGATTCACGTGGATTATCCGGCACCATAAGTTCTTCCTTTCGCCGTCCATTGCGAAACACCCAACAATCCCAGCATAACACTTCTCAAAAATTTTAAGAAGTTTCCACCAACACTTCTAAAAATTTTTAAGAAGTTACCACAGACGAATAAAACTCCGGAGAGGACCTGAATGCATTAACGACTACAACACGAGTGTGGGAAATCGGGGAAGGACGGGTATCATACGCTGTATATTGGCATTTCAGGTGGGCGCTCGGCGCGGTCAGCATTGATCGGACGGGGAGCTGTCACCGGGGAGTACAGAATAGTAGGCAGATTCTGGAGGGGTTATGGCACGGCATGGCAAGAAGCCAAGCGAGGAAAGTACCTCGCCACGCGCACCGAGAACACTTGCCGGAAGCGCAACGACCAACACTTCTGCCGACAGCACTGACGCCGCTGCCAGCGGTATCGCAGTCAACAGCTCGACCGCCAACAGCGCATTTGCCAGCGATGCCAATGGCAATACCGGGAATACGCTTGTCGGCAACGCTTCCAACGAAGTCGAAGCAACCGAAGTCGAAACCAACGCAACCAGTACCAACGCAACCGGAGAGCGCACAATCAGCAGCAACAACACGGCTGAAATCAGCAACCGGCAATCACACGAATCCAGCGAATCCCGACAGCCGCAAGACCTGTTCGACGCAGCCATAGCGCAAGGCATCAGCGACGGCGACGCTTGGACGGACCAGCACGTAAAGCACATCTACCGTCAGATCATCATCACCGTAGTCGTCGTGGTCGTCGTTCTGGGCGCGATCTTCGGATTCACAGGCGTGCGTGCCTCGCAGCAAATGCGCGGTCTGGCCGCGCTGAACGACTGCAAGGAAGCCGTTACGGCCATGAACGCCTCCTACTCCAAGGCGTTCCAGCTGAAGGCGAAGATCTCCGAAGCGTTCACCAGTTTTGACAAATCCTACGACCTCGACAAGCTTGCCGAACTGCACCAGACGGAAGTTACCGCGCCGAAAACGCTGAGCTGCGCAGCAGACACTTCCGCTACCATCAGCAAAGCCAACGCCGCAAAAGCCGAGTACGACAAACAGGCCAAGCAGTTCAAGCAGGCTTTGCAGAAGAGTGACGAATCCGCGGCCACCGATGGCGGTGACGGCGCTGATGGAACGGACGGAGTCGCAGCCACGGACGGCGCTGCCGACTAATCCGACGCGACCGACGCAACCGACGCTGGACGATTAATTCCTCCAGTAAATCAGTTGATCGCAACGCGACCAATGAAACCGGCCATCAGCCTTGCCGCTTTACGTTTCTCCCGACTCTCTTTCGCGTTATTTCACACACTCAGCGTTTCTTTTGATCATAAGATCAAAAGAAAGGCAAACGGCAGGCAAAAGAAGAAACGCTGAAATTCCGCCATTCTCAAGACTTCGTAAACGCAACAAGCGTTGACGGCCCAAAAGAAAACCGCCCCTCAGTCAAATGACAGGCAAAAGAAACGACTCCGACAATACAACAGGCAAACAACGATCGGATGACCATATTCGTGCGTATCGTAGCAAAAATGGCTAGGCTACGACATGCAGACATGCTTTAACCACGTCATGCGGAGGGGGCTACTTTGAACAGGAAACGACTGGCACGCGTGATTATTGCCGCCGTAGTAACCATGGCGATACTTGTGGCGATCATCGTTGGCTGCGGGCCGAAATGGGGCGACGGTTCAGCGAATCCCAACGCCGGTAACGCCAGCAGCTCGAACAGTTCCGGCAACTCCAGCCCCTCCAGCACAAGCAGCTCCAGAACAAGCGACGATTCGTCCGCAAACTATGCGACCCGCGCATCGGTACAACTCCCCTCCTACTACATGGAGAACATGGTTTTCCAACGTGGAAAAACGCTGGTAGTCAAAGGAACTGCGCAGACTTCACAACGTGGAAAAACCGTTAACCCAACACAGCTGGTCACAACGATTTCCCAAGGAAAGAAATCATCATCAGCACAAGCAAAAATTTCCAAAAACGGTGATTTCACTTGCACTTTACCTAAGCAGAAAACAAGTCTTAAGCCATATTCATTAACGATTTCGTACAACGAAACCACTTTGTTGACTCTGAAAAACGTGTATGTAGGCGATGTATTTGTTGCTGCTGGACAGTCGAATATGGAATTGAATTATTCGCAATACTACGAGGGTCCAGGCAATGCCTATAATTTCGGCGGTGGTTTGGTAACGACCGACGATTTGCCGAAGCAGCTTTCCGACAAAAACGTGCATTTCGTGGCGAGCGCCAATTCCTCGAAAGGTACTGATTTTCCGTTACGCGATGTGAACGAGCAGGCCGATTCCTGGCTTGAGGCAACCACCGACAATTCGCAGCATTTCAGCTATTTGGCACAGCAGTTCGCCATGCAGCTTCGCGCCGCGCATCCGAATGTGCCCGTCGGCATCATTCAAACCGCATGGGGTGGTACGCCGATTCGACGCCATGTGAAGGGCGGCGATATTTACGCGAACCATATTGCGCCTTTGGAAGGCTTCCATGTGGCAGGCGTGCTGTGGTATCAGGGGTGCGATGATTCCATGAACGAGGCGACCGCATTGGCATACGAATCTCAGATGACGTCGCTGATCAACCAGTATCGTGCAGTGTTCGACCAGGATGATCTGCCGTTCCTGTATGTGCAGTTGGCGCGTTGGCCTGGCTATCAGTACACTCAAAACGTGCGATTCGCACAGTTGAGCACGTTAAACAACGTCGGATTGCACAATGCTTCCAACGTTGCAATGACAGTGTCGCTAGATACGGACAAGGGCACTTCAACGTTGATACATCCGCTTGGCAAGGATATTCTTGGCGCGCGCATGGCCGCGCAGTATCTGGCAATGTCGGAGGGCGAAACCATTCCCAACGGACCTCTTATCGCACATGCGAAGCACGCTTCCGACGGTACGATCGTATTGTCGTTCCAAAAGGGCACCGCAACCGGTTTGCAGGCGGAAAAACCCAATTATTCGAAGACTGCGCGCGCGACCGTACCTGACTACACAGCCAATTCGAACGCGACGCCTTTGGATGGTATTGCTAATGTTGCAATACCGACTTCCGAATCATTGCAAGGTTTTGAAATTGCTGACACTTCCGGAAAATGGGTTTCGGCAGCGGCTGCAATCAAGGGTGATCAGATTGTGCTGAGTGCCGCTGGTGGAAGTTCGAATCTTAATGCGGTAACCCAAGTGCGTTATTGGTGGAGTGGAAATCCGGCTATTTCCAGTCTGCTGTACAACGATCTTGGATTGCCGGCAAGCCCATTCATTACGATTGTTGAGTAGGTCGGCCAACTGATAGTCGGGGCATTATCCGGCGGTGATGACTAATCGATAAAGCGGACTGTAATTAGGTTGAAATCAGGCCTGTTTTATCAAATTTAAGTCGAAGCAATGTCGACGGTCAGTCGACGTAGTGCGGGGCGCTGGATGCTATGCGGGGCGTAACGCCGTTATTGCCGTTGTCTTCGTTATTACCGTCCGCAGTGGAATCTTGCGATTTACGAAGCGATCCCGCAGCCAATGAACGTATGGATCGAACGGAGCGGCCAAGCTGCGACTGCTTTTCCTGCACGTCCGACTGGATTGCAGGAAACGCACCGGTCACAGGACGAATACGCCCGGTCGCCGTGGGAATGAAGCTTGGCGGCAGCACTTGCGTAGTGATGGCGCTCGGAGATGATGCATGATAACGAGCCATCGAAGCCAGAGAATCGCGGGTATCGAGTTCACGCTGAATATCTAGCTCATCGTCGGATTCAACCATCGCCGCCCTCCTTCTTTTCCGGCAATCTCCACCGGTAATCTTCTCTCCACTGGTAACGGTCACCGTTCTGAGCGTAATGCAAGGCGGCATGCCACTGCGAACGAAATCAGCGATATGCGCAACTCCCCCACTGTTTCGCAACTTCTTCGTCGCACATCTACGCAACAGACCATTGGAAAATCGTCGTTTTTCGGTATGAAAAAAAGGCTCCCGGAATTATCCGGAAGCCCTACTGGCGGAGAATACGAGTCTCCGCCTTACACCGTCTCTCACGCTTACTCCCGTATAGGTTTTGCCCTTCTTAGCAATTACCTGCGCCCAACATCTCGCCCAATATCTCAGCGTGTCGCACGGGCTTTTACGTGCCCTCACGGGAATGGAACATATAGCGATTATAGCCCCTGAGGAGTCTATTGTTTTTGAACCCTGCGCAGGTCGGAGACACCTCTCCGGCGGTTCGGATCCGACGGAACCGGTACCCCCCCACCGGCATATACCCAAGATCCGCATGGTCGGACGTTGATCGTTCGGTAGTTTAGCCCCTAAAGCCTGAGACGCGCGAAAAAGAGTTTCGGCGGCACTCTCTCTGACTTCGGCCGCGACTCCCACAACGCCCTACCCTTGAACCGGAATCAACGTCTCCGGCTCTCGGCAATGTGTGGACGCTCGACCTATCCGTTACCACCACTTGGAATGATGGAACCACGAGACGCCTTCTCACGCTTCCTAAAGATTGGCGATCCACAATTCCACGCCACAAAATCGGATCAGAACGCTAGCACTCGCCGGCGAGTGCCGATCGGCAAAAACTTGAACTATCCACAGACTTGCGGGCCGCCTCACCGGCGGTCTGCCGTCCTCTCTGAGGGTTCACCCCCTAGGGTCTACACGATAAGTGTTGTGGATACGGCCAATGCAACTTATAGTTGCGCAATCTAGATCTACTCTTTGGAATTGGCGCTCGCCAGCTTCTTCGCGCGCGCGACCCCTCAACAAAAAACATTATCGGGGAGAGGAAGAGCAACCACGCGGGCAGCGTTCCAGGCTGCTGTGCTCTCCACGATTTCACTGCCCCTTGCCCTTGAATACCATGTGAAACGGTATCAATTCTATCAATCGGCTATTTTCCAACATTTTTGCTATCTATTGGTTGTCAATCGAGTGTCAACCGTGTATCAATCCGCGGCCTGTTTCCTCATGGATTGATACACGATTGACCAATTGGCACCGCCGGTAATGGCTCTAACGCCCGGAATGCCGCCGATTGATCAGTTGATACTATCAACCGCCCGTAGCGATATAGATCTTCGCACCGTTGCCGCCCTCACGTTCAATCACATGACCTTCCTCGATTAGCGCGGCGATCGCTTCGCCGAACACGTCACGGTAGGTGCGTGACGTTGCCTGCTGCAGCACGGCATGGCGTATGCCCGCGTGGCTTGGATCCTTCTCGCCCATGCGTCGCAGGATATACCGCTCCGCCCTGCGTAGCAGTTCCGCGTGGCGGATCCGCTCGGCCTCTTCGGCGGCGATCATATCGTCGGCCTTGCGTTGCGCCTTCGCGCTGCGCCTACTGTACTTGGCTGACTCCATGCAGTAGGTTCGCGCCTCGTCGCTCGCGGTCATGTAGGACAGTGCCAGCTGCCAGTCTGTGTCGGATACGGTGAACCCGTCGGCGAGCGCGTGGCCGCTGATATTAAGGTTAAGCAGTGCAATCAGCGCAGCGACCTTCGCGGTCGGCTCAGCCCTGTGTGCGTCCAGGTCTCCAATCAGCCCGCGCGATCCTTCTAGCTGCAATCGGTCGGCATAATCGGCCGCCGACTTCGGAAACGCGATACAGGTCAGTGGATACCCCAGTTCCCCGGCTTTCGGCAATTTCTCTATTGAACCCTTATCAATCAGCGTTTCCAGCTGCATTGAGGATAGGCCATGCGGGATTAGATCGGCGTCCACCCCCAACATGCCGGCCGGTTTCGGCGGCCGCACGTCGGGCGCTTCGGGGTCTCCGGCTCTAGCGAACACGAAACGGCTCGCGAACCCGCTCTCTGTATTGTCGAAGAAGACTCCACTACATGCGGGCTGCGCGCATACGAGACAGCTTAGGCGATATGCGTACGGAGGTAATACCAGGTCGTTCTGCCGTCCCCGCGTGTTACCGCCGATCGCCTCGTTGCTGAACGCTTCCAGCAGTAGCGACAGCAAGGTACTGCCGTCCATGCCGACGGCCGCGGCCAGGTATGTGACTTCCCCTAGTACGATTTCCAGCCGGTCGGCCAGCACCTGCAGTGAGTATCGGCCTTTCAACGGCTTACCGTTCTCGTCGGTGGCGGGACACTTTTCAGCAAACTTGCTGAGCACGCCCTCGCCGGACTTGGGTTTAATTTCCTTGAACGGCACGGGTGAGTCGTTCGAGGGTATCAAGCGGCGGGCTGCGGCCAATTGTCGGCCTTTGCTTGCTCCGGCCGTGCCGACTAGTACCGCGTCGAGATTTAGACTCATAGGCAAATCGTCGTCAGTGACCTGTAGGACAACGTTTGGCGGCAGTAGTGCGCTGTACCTGGTAAGCAGTGCCGTCAGCAGGCCGTATGGGTTGAATCGCATGGACTTGGCATAGTCGTGGATCCACAATAGCCACGGGTATGCGTTCCAGAATATGTCGTTCATGCCGCGCCCTCCATGACAGCCTTCCATGCAGAGCGTTCTATCGGATCTGTTGACAGTCGGGCGAGAACCCCCGCCCGCCGTCGTTCCTCGGCTGTGACCTGCTCAAAATCTACGGGTGACGTGTTGCGGATCCGCATTAGCGACGCGTTGGGCGTGATGTAGCCACACAACCGCAGTGAGTCGGCGCATGGCCGGCCGTCGGTTAGCCACGACGGCAGTAGTAGACGGGAATTAAATGCCATCGCTCACCTCGCCTTCGCTGAAGCCGAACACCTCCAGCAATCCGTTGAAGGTCGGCCAATCGGCTACTCGAAGGTCTGACACGTCGAAGCATGCGCCGTACTCGGTCTCGCCATACGTGCGGTAAACGAGTGTTCTTCCATGCCGCGCGCGTTCGTCGGCTTGACCTTCTTTCAGCATGGTCACGCCGATACGCCTCAACGACTCATAGAACTTCTCGAATACCGCACGGACGGCGGTATCGTCGCTATAATTGGAACTATGCTTTTCGCCCTTACCGTTCACGGCGGGGGTCTTCCTGTTTTTGACCATATACAACTCCTCAGCCTTCAACGTATTTTTTGATAGAGGCGTAGGAGACTAGAATGATCCGCCCACTTTTACGGGCCTTGAGTTTGCCTTTGCGGATCAGGTTGTACACGCTCTTCGTGTCCTTGAAGCCCATCACCTTCGTGGTGTCGGCAACGTTGAGAGAGACCGGCTCGTAGTTGGTTTTAATGTTAGTCACGCTTGCCATCGTTAATCCTTGTCCGCGGCAACGTCCGTATTTTGGGTATGCTGCCGCTAAGCAGTTTGGTTGTTATCGTTTCCCGACGTGTCGCTACCGTCGTAGCGTTCGGTTTACCTCACCTCGGATTGGTGTAAGATTCACTGCACCGTTGCGTTGAATGGCGTCGCGAGCAATGCCTCGATATCGTCTAAGCTGTAGAGATTATGCCGCGCGGAGGGCCGCCAATACCGTATACGGCCCTGCGCGGCCAACTGCTCCACGTAATTGCGTGAGCAATGGAGAATCGCTTGTGCCTGTTTTTTGGTCACGACTCGTGGTGCTTTAGTAGCAGTAGTCTGCATATTGTCTGTAATATCAGGCATAGAACCTCCTTAAGGTTCGCTAGTGGCCTCTGCTTTGTGTTTGATTGGCGTCTTGCATGAGCAGAGGCCGTTTTTCTTTTGTCGGCACGGTTTGTGCCGGTTCGCCTTCAATCGTAGGAGTATGTTTTGCGCCATCAAGCACGGATACCCCCGAACGAATGAAGATCAAGTGATCTTGAACTTTTGCTGCAGAAAACAGTACCGGCTTGAGTGAATTGGAGTGATTTGAAGTGATTTGCAGTGAATTGCTTTTCACATCTCCATTACATTAGTGAAGAATATGTGTATATTCATTTCTGAAGTGGCGCACAGTGTGTCGAATACGGGATTCACTCCTCGAACCGATCATCATGCCACTTCCTTCAATAGTTCCGTCATTGCTTCGATTCTTCCCGCCGGCGTGAAGCATTCCAATACTCGGGCCCTCCTGCCGGCGTCGAGGCCTTTGAGCACCGTCACGCGGGCCGCCAGCGGCATGGCCTCCAGTGTGCCGGCGAGCGCTTCCAGTTCGGAAGGAACGGCGCTCGCCGACTCCTCCGAAGGCGGATCCGTCCGCTTTCCCGTCGTGCCCTTCGCGGCCGCGTACTCGGCCTCGATGCCCTGTCTCACCTTCAGCTCCTCGCCGGCCGTGGAATGCTGATAGTGCATGGCCGTGCTCACCTGCGTATGTCCGCCGGCCGCCATCACGACCTTGAGGTTGTTCGTGTAGCCGGCCATCATGGTAAGGGCCCTGTGTCTCAGGTCGTAGAGGCGAACCTTCTTCTCCTCGAGGCGTGGCACGCTTTTGCGGGCCTCGTACCATGCGTTCCGAATGCTTTGGGGCTGCACTATGTCACGCGTCCGCTCACCCGTGAAAACCCACGACTCGGGCCTGTCGAGCACGAACCCGTTCAGGTGATCGCGGAGGATCGGCACAAGAAACGGGGGAACGTCCAGCACCCGCCGGCTCTTCCTTGTCTTGGTCTTGCCGGTCGGATCGTATTCCATGATCCCCACACGCTTGCTTCCGTCGCCGTTCTTGCCTTCCTTGCGGGCCCGGCGGATATGGATCCGGCACTCCCTCCCATCGTCAGAGAACTCGAGATCGCCTCGTTGCAGCGCGTACACCTCCTCGGGCCTCATGCCCATAACTCCGATCAGGTAGATCATGGGCGCGTGGCGTCGCGGCATGGCCCCGGCGAGCGTCTCGAGCTCGGCCATGCTTATGTCCACATACGGTTCCTTGGGATCGGAGCGCTCCACTTCGACGCCCTCGGCGGGGTTCGTCTTGAGGAGCGGCTCTCCGGTCTCGTCCAATTTGCGGGTCGAGGCCTCCTTGAAGATCCCGCGTAGCAGCGTGACGACATGCCATCTAATGCTCTTGCCCTTGCCGTCCGCGCCGATGGGGAACGACTGCACGAACCGCCATAGCGTGGCCTCGCTGATCGCGTTCATAGGAAGATTGCCCAGCTGCGGGAGTAGATAATCCGCAAGATACTGCCGATACTTGGCCTTCGTGCTGTCGTCGATCGGATCGCCTCCGAGCTTGCCACGCTGCCGCCTGTTCTCGACATAGGCCATCGCATACTGCGCGAACGTGATGGAACGGGCGAGATCCCTCGCGACCTCGCGCTTCGGCGGCTGCCACGTGCCACGGTTGATCTCGCGCTCCGCCTTGTTGAGCCACGCCTCAGCGTCGGCCTCCGCTTGCCGGCGATCCTCGGGATCCTTCGGATCGAACTGGAAACGCTGCGAGAGACGCTTCTTGCCTTCCAGCATGTCAGCGAACTTCTCATAGGCCCACGCCGGAACCGGATACGACGCCTCGAGACTCGTCGGGTTCTTCTTGTTCGGCTTCGGATAAATGCAGCCGAAACGTCTTCTCGCACCCATGACCCCATCTCCTCGGAATAGCGGGCGGAACCGTGCTAATTGGGCGCGATATGGATCATGCCTAATCTCGCCCAACATCTTGCCCAACATCTTAGCCCATTTGACGGTCTCTCACGGCATTGTGAGGAGTGGTCGAAAACATTGGAAACAAGCCAAAAACGTTGAAAAATGGCCGTTTTGAGCATAAAAAAAAGGGCTCACAGTTTTACCTGTGAACCCTGTCCGCGGAGAATACGAGATTCGAACTCGTGAGGCTGTTACACCAACACGCTTTCCAAGCGTGCGCCATAGACCACTAGGCGAATTCTCCAATTATGCAACATCTCACAGTGTCTATCCGTGAAACGCAACTTGACTAGAATACAACAGTTTCTCCTAAAACCCAAATCGGCGTGTCGCAACGTCTCAAATCACCCACCCGCTGGAGGAATCTGCCCACACGCGAACTTCCCGCGTACCGAATCCCCCACCCCCTGGGACAATTCACCTGCCAACTCACCTCTCAGCGTCCCAAATCTTCCACTCACTGGATGAATCCACCCGCTGCCAAGCCTCTCACAGTCCGGATTCCTCCAGCCGCTGGAGGAATCGGTACGTTGACAGGCCTTCCGGCGTCCAGATTCATCCAGTGAGTGGATGAATCTGGACGTACATACACCCCCGTACTGTCCGGTTTCATCCAGCGGGTGGAGGAAATGGGACGTTTACGTGTCATGCAGTTAGTGTTTGGACACGGAAGCGCGTAGGTGGCGAGCATGGCGCATGCCATCACGATTGGGAGGAACACAAAGCCCCGGTGCGCATCCGATTGGGTGGCAGTCACGAATCGTGTGTCTCCGGCCGAACCGTGCCCAGCCTGCGCAACCATCAGCATGCCGATTTTGCTTTTCGGCGACTGTTCAAGAATGATATTGAACATCAGCGGCAGTGCGACTCCCGTTCCCGTGCCTTACAGAATTCACGTGGTCATCAACGCATAGGAAAGTTCAATGTGCAGGCCGCCATCACACAGCCGGTGATACAAAGTACGATTGCAGTAAAGAAGAGTACGCAACTTGAGTTTGCGTTTGAAAGATAAAAAAATGGGGGTTCCCGGAGCGTGACGCTCGACGGGAACCCCTCAACTGGAACTTTCAGTGGCCAGAACGATCCTCCCGCCGGGAAGGCCCGTAACCCCGCGGATACGAAAAGATCCCCGGGAGCCAAGCTCCACCGGGGATCCTCATATTCCTAAATTCAATGCGGCGGCGCGCTACTCTCCCACACCCTCTCGAGTGCAGTACCATCGCCGCAGCCAGGCCTTAGCTTCCGGGTTCGGAAAGGGACCGGGCGTCTCACCTGGGCCATGACCACCGCAAAACCAATGTAACGGCCAACCGGAAAACCGGCGGCCGGCAACGGAACCAGCCACGATTCCGATCGTGGCGGTCCGGGAACCGGACAACGGACGCAAGCAAAACGCTTCGATCTTTCGTCTCGTGACCACAAGAAACAGCATTCCTTGCCATCCAACGAGAAACCACCACAGGACGAGACCCAACCCAACAGGATTGGAAGAATGTGCCGCGATCGCCCGTTAGTACCGGTCGGCTCCACCCCTCGCGGGACTTCCACCTCCGGCCTATCGAACACGTGTTCCACATGCGGGCTACAGGCACCGAAGTGCCAAGGAATCCTAATCTTGGAGCAGGCTTCCCGCTTAGATGCTTTCAGCGGTTATCCCTCCCGAACGTAGCCAACCGGCCATGCCGCTGGCGCGACAACCGGCATACCAGAGGTCCGTCCACCCAGGTCCTCTCGTACTATGGGCAGGCCTCCTCAGGATTCCAACGAGC
>OLSM01000599.1_pt1 | contig 33467 bp, 38 predicted proteins | sample 1672721 | NCBI WGS metagenome assembly OLSM01 (sample SAMEA3136717, study PRJEB25190) | human gut metagenome
TTTTTTTTTTTTCCCATGGGGGGGGGGGGTATAATGCTCCCATGCCACAGAAAAAAATAGATAGGTTATATACTGATAGTCAGTTGTTAACATTTCGTGACATAGTTAGACACAACAAGGAATTAGTTACCCTCTGTTTCGAAATGATTGGCATGTCTACAACAAAAAGCTCGCTTAGAAAAGCACTCTATTCCCCTCACATGTTGTCTGTGCGAAAGATGAATATTCTATTCATGAAATTCTCCTTTCTCTTTGGTGTGTATAGTAATAGGAATAAGAATCAACTATTAGCGGCTCACCTCCATAAGCTTTCTAAAGCGGCATTAGAAGGAAAAAGAATCAAGGCGAATATTTATTTTGACCAATACGAATATTCTATAGATGATGATACTTTCTCTAATATATAAAGTACATTTTTTAGAACTAGACCTCTACTTCTAAATATTATCCTACCTTATTTCTAATTCATATATCCTATGCCAGAACCTAAAAAAGCATCAGACTTAGCAACTCAATTATTCGATTTAGACGCCCCTAATTGTTCTATACGAATCATAGACGATAATGACCCTGCTTTCATAGAACTCACAAATAAACTCAAAAGAGAACGCGAACGTGATATTCTTTTAGAGGATTTGAGGAGAGCAAAAATACCTAAAAAACATTTCCGTCTTTTAGATGAAATGACAGAAGATAGAGTGCCAGAACTCTATAAGAAAATCAGAAGAAGCATGAAAGGCAATTCTGTTCTGATATTTGGAGAAGGCAAAACAAAGACCTTGAGTTCATGCACATGGCTTGTTTGGAAATACAAACAAGGGGAATCTATTTTCTACACAAAGGGGTTGGACTTAGTATTGGAGCTTTCCAATTTCAACACTAGGAATAAAAGTTCTTACGTAAGAAGAGTTAATAAAACCTCGTCTCTAGTGATAGACGATATTCACAACATTTACAATTCTGAAATCAATATCTCAAACATAGCTAACTTGATTTCAAATAGAAACGATAATTGTAAATCTACTATCTTGATTTCATCATCTCCTATTGATTGCAATCTAATAACAAAAGTTGTTTCCGAGAATGTGGAGCTAGTAATCGCTGTATAAAAAAAGCCCCACTCCTATAAACGGGAGTGGGGCTTGAATGTGTTTGGATTAGAGTTAAAAAGAAATATAGTTTAGATTAGTGTCTAATATATGGATTGTATTGTATTCCTTATATTTTCCTGTATAGATTGGAAGATATTTATCAACTACATTTTTAAATGAATCGTTTGAAAAGTGAACATCTAGTTCAGGATTTGGCGTAATAAAATCCCCGTAGGTAAGAATACGACCTTCTTTATAAAAGACCATTTTACTTTTCCCTAGTACTGCTCCTATTACATTATCTTTCCTGATTGAATAATTCGCTTTTTGCCTTCCAAATATAGGGATGAATATATCACGAAAGAAAGTTTCCGAATCCGTCATGTTCCCTCTGTTGGTTTCAAGGAATTTATTATATTCTTCCTTATCCTTTTCATTCATACTGATTTCTCTGTAGTTATCGTTAACATCATCAAAGAAACTAGATGAACACTTTCTTCCGAGCGTTCTAGCTAATCCCATTTGTTCAATTTTATTGAAATGGGAAATTGATAAACCTAAAAAATCACAAATTACATTAAGTTTTTTAATAACAAAAGAATTAGTCCAAGTTCCAAACATCCATCTATCGGCAATTGCCCGTTTATAAGCTTCTAAATTATTGTCATGGAGACTAATCAATTCTTTAAGAAAATCTCCTACAAGATAGTACGCAATGGTTTCTTCTGGCATGGTTGCAGAAAAATCTTCGAAGTGTATCTTAAAAAGACTTGCAAGTGATGGAAATCTATTTGGCATAAAATGATTCAAGGACTTCTTGTTGAGCTTTTTTAAGATAGGAATGGAAAAGACCATATTCCCCAGTCTTAATAGAGCACATTATTCTAATAATAGGAATCTCTTGTCCTGAACAATCATCATGAAACTTAATTCTTTCAATTGATTGAATCTCTACTAATTTTGTATTAGTAAAAATAGTTTCAAGCTTCATCTTAAAGATATTAAAGGCATTTTTAACATCTAGGCTAGAAACTGTTACATATCTACATCCATTAAGTGAGAAGTCATGTAGCTCTCCGTGAACTTCATCTCTAAGTTCCCGCATGTGCAAAAGCATGAAATTTAAATCCTTGTCTATTGTTTCTTCTTCCATTGTTCTAGTGTTTGAATAACTTTTCCGTTGCTAGCTTTTGATATTTATAAATATCCTTTTTAAGGAGTTCTCGCCACCTATTTAGTTCCACAATAATCATACAACAAATATCGGGAGGGACTTTTTCTTCTGCTATATGACGTTGAAGTTCAAGTTGTTTCAACATATTTTCCATTACTGCTATACTACTTAACAACTGTTCAAGGGGTAAATCCCTTCCCCCTCCCTCTTCGTTTGTTTCTTTTTTTACTGAATACATATCATTTATATTTAGTTTGAAGTTTATACATCATACATTGTTGTTCTTTACGTATTCCCGTAGATCATCGGCTGTATTTCCAGACAGGAGAATTTCGAGTTCTCCAGATTTATGTGGATAGTAAACATAAATCTTTAGAGGGTCACTAGAGCACTAGTCTTGAAAACATTCCACGCACATGTCAGCGGCTGTTTCCCTACCAGCTTCTTCCATTGAGAGATAATCTTCGTCAAAATAGTTACTATATTTATTAGCTAAATCTGTTAGATAGCAACGCATGAATAACGTGTCATCATACAACGCATCACGCGCTTCTTTACAGCGCGTTTTTTTATAAAGACGCGCCCGCTCATAGTATTGCTCCATTTGTTCCTATTTCTTCAACTGGTTGAACGAGTTTAATACAACAGATTGAAAGTAAATTGCCACCATTTCTTAATACTCCGTCTTCAATCCTTACGTCTCCTCCCGGAGTTTCATTAGATATAAGACAAGTTTTAGTGCCAAGTTTACGGGGTTCATCTAAAAATCTTTCAATTCCATCTCCGAAAAGCCTTCCATGAAATCCGCATATCTCTACCAAGTCTCCGGCTTTATACTTTCTAGTTCCATTTCCTTCTTTTTTGATAGCACCAATTGACAAAACAAAACATTTATCTTGTTCTTCAATTGTTAGTTCACTTTCGGCATTGCATTTAATTTTTATCATTGTTTTTATTGATTGGTTGTTAATATTTATAAATCTACTCTTACTTTACTAATTTCATAGAATTTACGAAGACAATCATCTAATTCACTTCTACTTCTGATAAAATTATTACTAGCAGTGATAATATCTCCTTTTAATCTGTTTATTTTATCTATTTTGTTATCAATTTCTTTTATTTTTTTCTAAGCGAATTTAAACAGTTGTTTAGAATATGTGAGAGAGCTTTTGCATCGACAGTAAAATTTTTATATTTTAGGAGTTCCGGTAGGCTATAATTTAAAGAACTATAAAAACAATCTGTATGTGAAATGAAGCCTGTATGAATTTCCTTAATCATACAATATGAGTTGTCATATATATCCTCAATTATCAATGGACGAATTACTTTAAGTACACCTAAATTTTCTATCTGTTTTTGAGGCGTATTTAAAATATTGTTCTTCACAATATCGTTAAACAGTTCATTCTTTCTATTGTTTAATTTTTCAAGAATGCAGTTTTCCATAAATAGAAGAGCCTCTTTCTTTACATAATTCCTTAGAAGAGAATCTTCTACATGCTGTTCTATTTTTTCTTTAATATTCATATCTGTTTAATAAATTCTTTTAGTTTTTCAACTAGTTCTTCATTATTAATTCTAAGTTTATTATCATGATTACATGTAAAATTGAACTCCTCACGTACCTTTCCAAGTGTAAATTTTATGCAAAGCACAGTTTTATGTTCCCATCTATATACTATTACTTGCCTATCTAGACAGCCTTCAAATCTCAAGGCTATCTCTATTTCGTATATGTTTGTTACGCTGTCCCTAAGGACGGCCCTTTTTATTGCTTCTAGTTCTGGATTGTTCATTGGTTTCTTTTCTTTCGTTGATTTCATACTTCTTTAAGTACGAAAATATTTCTTCTGCGTCAGTTATGACACGTTCAAGTTCAGCACTAAAATTATAAGTGCTCCCGTTTGCCATAAATACGCATATAAAGACTTTTATTGTTTCCGGTATATGTTCTCCGGAATAGGACTTTCTTGTGTCTACTCGGACAGCTCCTAGACTATTTAATTCTCGGAGGAACCCATTCCAATTTTTGCTTTTATGCAGTGCTTCCTTAATGAGTGTAGGCAATTTATCCATGCTTTTCCCCAGTTAATAGTTGTTCCCTTAATGCTTGATACGCTCTTTCTTCGTCCCTTCCTGTATAGCCTTCTACATCTATCGTTCCTTGCATTTTTACTCTCCCTCTTATCACTCCAAAGTAAAAGGTCCAGGTTCTATTTCCCTGCCTGTCTACATGCTCTTGAAAAAATATTTCTGCCTCGTCTTCTGTCTTGGTATAAAATTCTTCGAGACTTCTTGCTTCTTTTAAGACAGCCAATAGCCAACTCACATAATCTTTTTCTTTCATGCCCATTTCTCCATCTCCTTTCCCGGCTCCCACTTGTCCACGTTTTCATAACTATTACAACGAGAGCATTCGCGGCATGGATTATCCATTTCAGGCGTCATCTTCATGCTCTTCTCCGAGCGGGGCAGCACTTGAGCGGCCATGAAGCGGTCAATTTCGGACACGTCCTGCGGAAATTGGCAGACTTCGCGCCCGGTTGTAGTTGGTGTAGTAGTATTATCTTCTCTTCTCTTCTCTGGTAACGGTTTTTGTAACGGTTCGGGCGTTACATCTGTAACGGTTTCATCGTTACGTCCTTTTCGGTGATTCGCAACTCGGCGGTTCGTATTGGCCCTATTCTTAGCGGTTTGGCCATTATGGCGGTCAAAATTGGGGATTGAAAGGAGTCCATTGCGTCCATTCAACCAGCCGACTTTGACAAGCCCAGCGGCGAAACCGGGGCAGAATACGAGACGGTCGAGAAACGAATTTGTAACGGTGATAGCGTTACCAGAGACGGATTGTTGATCAGCCCAAATCCAAAGGCGCAGCAGCTTTCCAACCACGGCATCCTGATCAATGCCGAGCATGTCGGCCAACTTCACCACTTCCGGCTTGTCGGGTGTTGTGTGTTCAACCTTTATCCAGTCTCCGGCCATATATACTATATCCCCTCCTTCTCTTTTGCTTCTGCGCCAAATGCAGGTGAGAGCTGTATTTTCCTGCCTTGAACAGTATTGATTTTTAGCGGCTTCTGGATGTACAGGCATGCGGTCAAAAGGCTCCTTTCAGCGGCGTAGTTTGCCTCACGGAAATGTCTGCTGTACCGAACTATCCGAACCCGTCCGCCAGGGAGGACATACAGTAATCCCCACCGTTCCGGCAGGTCATCTTCTGTGATGATCCCCGGCTCACAGATGTAGTATCGGCAATACCCCATACCCTTTTGAGGACGGAGGCGGAACGGCTTTTTGAGGTCTGCCAAAAAATCCGCCCGGCTGGTTTTAGCCTCAACGAGGATGCTATACGATCCCTTGAAACCTATAGCGTCGGGCTGCTCGTCCGTAACGATGCAGTTCGGTTCCGCGATCGCCACCCGGCAACGGGCAGAGCCCATGAGCCAGCGTTCAGCAATTTCGCATAATTCCCGGTGCGTCCGCGGGATTAAAGATGTTGGTTTACGCGCCATAATCAAAAAAGCGTCAGTTGGGGGTTGTAGTTAAGCCACAGGCTTTCGATTTTCTCCTTCCTGAAATCAATAATTATCATTTATTATCATACTTTCTTGGTTCATCGTCGCTGTATTCTATGAAAACTCTTATAGCATCTAGAAAACCTTTAATCTTGCCTGCCAGGTAATAGTAATACCCAAAGACAGCAATGGTGGCCAATATAACGAAAAGCTGTATAATATCAAAAAGCCTCATTTGTCTCCTTTCTGTTGATGTTTCTAATTTACCTTTTTTCTCCCATTCCGTCAATGACATTTTTCCTTTTTTCTCCCTCTAACTTCTCTCCCCTCTTCCGCCTCGCCCCGTAGCACTTCTCGTCTCTTTTTCCGTACTTTTCCGGCTGCGCCGCGCATGTACACTCTCCACCATCTTTGCCCCTCTCTTTATCAACCGCTTGAGGCGGTTCCTTTTCCTTTTCCCTTTTTCTCCTTTTCTTCCTCTTCGGCTCTCTTTCTCCGTCTTTTTCTCTTGTTTCCGTTTCGTTTTATATTATTTATTTTTTCTTCTTCTTCTCTTCTTCCTTTCCTTGATTCCGTTCTTTTCTCCTTTTACTCTTGCTTTGCTCGTCCGAAGATGCTACTCTTTTGTTCAATTTGCCTCGGCGGGAACCACCTCGGGGGACGGTTAGACCGTCTCTACATCGCCTACCGGAAGCGATATTTTGTGAGATATTTGTAAAGCAAAAACGGCCCGAAGTCAAGACGGGAAGAAAGCTGAAAAGTTGGATAACAGATTGAGAAGTAAGGAATTAATTAAAGACAAAAAAAGAGGAAAAGAAAGAGCGAGAAGTCAAGAGAGGAAGAAAAGGTGCCATAGCACAACAGCGTAAGTGATTGAGCGGAATTTGTAAGTTGTTGAGAATGAATAAAATGTTAGAGATAGAGTTATACGGTTGTATAAATTGAATTATGGTAAAAAGAGGAAGAAAAGAAGAGAAAGAGAGAGAAAGAAAAGGGCGCCCCCGCGAGAAGCAAGGACGCCCTGAAAAGAGGAAAAGATTGGTAGTTAATGGTTAACTGGAAACTCACGAGCGGAGTTAATCAAGAAATCCTTGTTAATCCACTTGGCGCATGTATCACTAATAATAGACTCGGAGGGGAAAGAGGCGCGTTCCCGGATGGCATTGATAATTTTGTGTTGTACGTCATTGATTGCTGACTCGCGGAAGTTCAGCGAGTCGAACTTAGGCATCCATTCTGGAGTTTCCTCATACTTTCGAATTTTCCAGATGAATTTGCGGTCCTCCCTGACTACTAGCTCGTTGAGTTGGACGTAGTAGTAAAACAGGCCTCTATCTTTATTGGCGGCTGCTACAGTGACGCGAGGGGCAAAGATGCCAGTATTTACCCGTTTTCTGCACGCCATTTTATTTCTTGGCTCGCCCGAACATGGAGCGTATGAATTAGCGTCCTTATTAGTAACCGTGGATGCAACTTTAATGCCATCTTTAAAAATAAGGGAAAGTGTGTCATACGGTCCTATCTTGGTAGCTTGCCGTCTTGCGGACGCTTTAGCCATCCTTAGGGATATATTGTAAGAGTCTGACTCGACGATATTAATTTTTAGCGGAGACTCGCTAGTGATGCAGATATGTTTAATGATGTAGTATTGTTTTCCCATGGTTATTATTGGTTTGTGGTTTGTGGTTAGTGGATTAGTTGGAAAATGACAACTTGGTTGATAATGGCTATCATTAGGGTTATTGCGATTATGGCGCATATCCCACTAAATGCGTCTATCTCCCCGCTCTTGATATCAGTGACAACAGACTTGCATAAATGATACATGCAAATAAGTCCAAACGATATAACACATACTGTTGCTAGTTCGTTTGCCATCTTAGTTTCCGGTTGGTGTTACAATCCATAGTCTATTGGATTCGACCTTATAATAGCATCCATTTTCTTGTAAATGCCGCTCTATACGATAGCCGCTAAAATCTTTATAATCTTCTTGACTGTTACAAGATATTTCGTGCTCGACATACTCTTCCCATGAGTCGTAAAAATTCCAATAATCCTCTATGTTCATCAGCTCGGTCCAAGACAATTCGCTGGATTCGTAAAAATCCCACAAGAGTTTATAGTGGGGTTCATCGCCTTCCGTGCATTTGTCTTTCAAGCATTGCACAAAATCGTGTTCGTCTGCATTGATAATCATGATGTTATTCCTTTCGTTTATTTGTTGAGTTAGTTCGGGCGTGTTGTTTTCCAGCGGAAACTTGTGAATATGGTCTTCTCGTCACGCCGCACTTCGTTCCATCTCCCGCTCTTGTGGAGCTTTTCGACTATTATTACGCCTTCGCCACATAGTGTATTTCTGACGTAATATCTTGCTTCGCGGATTGCGGCGAGTTCGTTTTTTGCATAGGCGTATCCGACAAGATAGCTACTGGCGTTCTTCGCGGTCCACCTGTATTCATGTTCTTGTTTCTTCATTGTTCTTTTTAGGGGGTTGTTCGTGCCCTTTGATGATGTCTTTTTACATTATCTGATAATGTAAGTCAATATTTATTTTATGTTATGTTAAGCAAGATTTAGACGTTGTGTCATATAACAGGTCAAAAAATCCAAGCGAATCTTTTATGAGACGGCATGACTATTGACAACATGCACAGGCCATCTAGTTCGTCACGCATCCTTGCAGGGACAGCCACTACTAGGGGTTCATTCAGGACCATCAAGCATTGACGTGGCGGGGGAAAAAGCTCCGGGTGTTCGAGTCGCGAGAAGAAGGTATCAACGAGTAAAAAATAGAGACTTGAAAAGAGAGAGGAAAAATAGTAAAAGGAGAGGCATGTTGAGAGAAGAACTAAGAGGAAATAAGGACTTATTAGAGAGAGGCTTTGAGAAGGTGAAGAGAGGAGAGGAAGGACTTGGTCGAGTATTGGAGATGCTGCTAGGAGAGTATAGCGGACGAGAAATGGAAGAGGTGCGAGAGCTGTATGAGGAATGGAAGGAGAAAGAGGAGGAGAAGGAGAAAGGAATCGAAGTATTAAGTAAGGAAGAAGTGGAGAAGTACTTGAGTAGAATGGGACGAGGAGAAGGAGTGAGTGGAAAAGACCAACTGCAAGCGTTGAGTTTATATATAAGAATGAAGGGATGGGGAAATGGGAAAGAAGAAGAAGGAGAGGAAATAGGGGGAGAAATAAGCGAATTATTAAAGAGGTAGAGAGAGATGGACTATATAAACAGTCGAGGACGAGGAATGAGCAGTATGCAACGGATAGAGGTGGAAGGGTGTGGAGTGAGGAGATATGAGCAGGAGTTTTATGGAGTGGCGTTAGGGTATAAAGAATTGAGCAAGAGTAGTGAAAAAGTACAGCGAGCGTGGAGGATATATGAAAGGGAAGGGAAATTGGAAAAATACGTAAGGTACTTGGAGAAGAAATATGGATTGGAAAAAGATAAGAAAGGGAAGATAAGAGCGGTAGAGAGGCGGAAGGTAATAGAGGGAAGAGAGAGGGAGGAGGAAGAGAAGTACGAAAGTGGAGAATATTGGGTATTAAGGAGTGTAGAGAAGTATATGGTAGGAGGGATGTTGAAGAAGGTATACGAGGGATGGAGTCGAACAGGAAGAGGGACAGCAGTAGACAAACTATTGTATGCGAAGAGATATTTTGTTCGACCGAAAGAAGGAGGGTATGATAAAGAGAAGTGGGAATTGGTAAGAGTGAAGGTAATAGAAAGCAAATAAAATGCTAAGAAAAGAAGAGAAGGAAGAATTATTAAAGAGGTTGAAAGACCCGATGTGGCGAATCCGGAACTTGTATGAGATAAAGTTAACGGATGGGAGAGTGATACCGTATGAACCGAGAGAATTTCAGGAAAGGTTGCATGAGGAGTGTTATTTGAGAGGGAAGAAGAGATTTTTGATACCGAAATCAAGGCGACAGGGATGTAGCACAGGGATAGGAGTGATGATGGCGGACATGTGCGCGTTTGAAGAAGGGTGGTTATTAGCATTGGTTGATAGGACGCAACCAGATGCGGAGGAGAAATTGAGGGAGATAGTGAGAGTGGCGTTAGAGAGTTTAGAGAGGAAACTGCCATGGTTGTTTGATATGGAATACAACAACAAGGTGATAAAAGTGCAGATGAAAGGAAGGAAGGCAAGTCGGATAGTAGGAGGGAAATACTTTAGGGGAAGTGGGGTAGGATTTGCGCACATATCAGAATTGGGAACGATATCAGCGACAGAGCCGAAGAGAGCGGCAGAGATAGTGAATGCAACGTTTCCAGCGGCGAAGGATGGATTCATCTTTGTAGAGACGACGGTACGAGGAGGGAAGAAAGGGATATTCTATGAGAACGTGATGAATGCGTTGAAAATAGAAGAAGAGCATCGAGGGGAGAAAGATTTCAATGTAGTGTTTTTGCCATGGTGGGAAGATAAGAACAACGTATCGACAGACAAGGAGCCGTTGACGGAGAGCACGAAGAGTTACTTTACGACCTTACATGCGAAATACGGGATAGAGTTGAAAGAGGAGCAAAAGATATGGTGGCAGAAGACGAAGAGGCAGCATGGACTGTCGATGAATGAAGAATATCCGTCAACGTTAGATGAAGCCTTTGAGGTGCCGATGGAGGGGGCGATATTGGAAGAGGTGTTGGAATCAGCAATGAGAGATGGACATTTTCTACATGCCCCGTATGACCCTACATTACCGTGCTATGCGACGTGGGATTTAGGGAATCCAGTGAATACGGTATCAACGGTATTCCAGATGAAAGAAGGATTGATATGGATATGTGAAAGTGATTGCGGGCAATATGGAAGTGAGACGCCAGCGCAACGAACAGCAAGGCTGTTGAGTAGATATCCTACGTTGTTGAAGAACTTTTTTCCGCATGATGCAGGATATACGACAGATACGGGGTATAGTCAGGCGTACATGTGGCAACAGGCAGGATTGCCTGGAATAGAGTGTTTACCTAGAATAAGAGACAAATGGGTAAGCATCAATTACTTGCTAGGGATGTTCCCATTATTGAGATTCGATATAAAGGGAACAGAAAGGGCTTATCCTTATTGGTTGAGTTATCGGATGAAGCCAGCATTGGGAGAGAATGGGGCCTACAAGAATGAGATAGTACATGACAGTTCGTCGCATTGGGCAGATGCTTTGAGATACATAGCGGAAGCGAAGATGTGTGGATTGCTTGGAACAATGGGAAAGAAAGTAGAAGAGAGCTACACGAAAAGCTTTGGTTCAAAATTTAGCAATTTAAATACAAGGAGCCATTATGAAAGTATCATGTCTGGAAGAAGAAGGGGAAGCGGTCCTGAAAGTTATAGGCGCGTCTTTTAAAGAATCATGGGAAGAGCATAGGAATTTGTATCGACATAAAGATGAAAAGAGTATAGTATTAGGGCATTACTTCAAATTGGAAGAGGGATGGAAGAACATGCAAGAAGTATTTGAGAAAGTACGAGAGGCATGCAATCCTAGCTATTCCGTAGACAAGGAGAAAGCAAATGGCTTCTTTTTTTATCTTGGTGTTGGGAACTATATTGATTTTCTTAATGAGCTGTTACATAAAGAAGAGATAAAATATTTTGTTGGCTATCGTAAGGGAAACGTGTATTTATACGGACGTAAGGATTTAAAACTATATATAAAATTGATAGGGAAGAAAAAATCAAATGGGAGGAAATCCGTTCAAGCAAATAGGTAAAGCAGTTGAAGGAGTCTTCAAAGGTGTTGGGAACCTCGTTGGAGGAGTTCTAGGCATGAATAAAGAAGAAGCGCAGACGACCATTCCAACGCCCCCTGAAGAAATCTCTACGGTGCAAGTAGATACGTCAGGGACAGAATCTCGAATTAAGAACAACCGTCGCCGCAGTTCTTTTGGAGGGACGTTCGTTGCGTCTAAGGGAGCTTTGGGTCAAGGAAGCGGAGTTGGAGGGAAAAGTTTTTTAGGACAATGATATGATTTATAATAGTCAACCGCCAAAGAAGAAACGTGAAGATTTATATGCGTTTCGACAACGCTATGTGAGCAACTGGCAACGGATAGCAGAGTTTGTAGACCCGGAGAAGAAATTCAACGTCAATGGGGCTGTATATGAATCTACTCCGACGAATATTGGTTTTATAGACCAGACGTTAGAGAGGGCTTTACGGATAAATGCGGCAGGTCAACATGAATTGATAACCCCGAAGAGTTATGAATGGTTCAGTTTTTCACCCATGGTAAAAGTGGAAGATACTGAAACCATGGACCCTAGTATTACAAATTTGTACTATGATACAGGAAGACTAGTAGGGTGGTACATGAGAAACAGTAACTTTCATACAGCATCTGAACTTTTTTACTTTGATAGGGCTGCGTATGGTCAAGCATCTCTTTGGTCAGAGTTTAGCAAGAAGGAGATGCGCTTGAAATTTGCATGTGTTCCTGTGGGAGATTTCATGGTGGACCGTGACAAGTTTGGAGAAGTTCATACTTATTGCTGGGATGAATGGATGCGCTATCAGGACATTGTAGCGACATTTCCAGAAAATGCGTTGCCTGAAATGGTGAAAGAAAAGTATGCGGCCAACAGTGTAAATCCTGACAATGTTCTTGTATTCCATCTTCTTGAAAAGGTAGAGAGGACAGGAGACGAGGAGTTGATGAAAGATGCTAATGGGCGGCCATGGGTAATGAGAAGCGTCTTTGACATTACGGGAGATGTTCTTTTGACTCAATACTTTTCGAGTTGCCCTGTAAACGTAAGCAACTACTTTGACATTCCAAATTCACCTTATGGTACAGGAAGCGGGAAGAGAGCTTTGTCTGACCAGACAGAGCTTACGAATTGTTTGAAAGCATTATCCGAAGCGGCTATGCAGAAGATATTTCCTCCGATGCTTGTGCCGGAAGGATTCAATGGGAACATTGACTGGGGATTTGGTGGAGTAACAACTTTCAATCCTCTGAATATTCAAGCTAAACCTACTCCATTGTTCCAGAACATGATGCAATCTACTGAAATGCAATGGCAGATTCAGAGATTGGAACAGAACATTCATAAGACTTGTGATATGGATTTGTTTGCTCCTTTGTTGCAAGTGAAAGACCCGCAGTATATGAAAGCAACAGTTGCACAAATGATTGAAGCATATTCTGCACGTATTGCATCTCCTGCCTATACTCGTTTGATTGAGGAATTCCTTGAACCTGTAGTGAGGAGATGTTATGAACTTTTGAAAGATAATGGTATTGTTCCTGCTCTGGATGATTTCAACATCAAGTTTACTACTCCTTTTCAGATGTTGTTGGACAGACATCAGCCGACGTTGTTTGCGGAGTTCATGCAGACCATTGTTATTCCTCTTGCGCAGATGGACCCTCTTACTTTGCAGTCTCTTGATACAGATTTCATCTTGCGTGATGGAATCCGTTCTATTGGGATGCCTAGCAAGATTCTTAAATCTGAATCCGAGATTGATGCTCTTCGACGTCAGCAGGAAGCCGCGCAGAACCAAGCTAATGGCATGCAAGCGGCTAAGATTGGTTCCGAAGTTCAGAAGAACTTGGGAGCCGCAGCAGCTTCAATGAGATAACATGAAAGTAATATCAGAAAATAAAGAAAACCCATGTAAGGCGGCCAAATTCTTTGATTTATTCGGCAATCCAATTTTGGTTGTTGAAGAAGAATTCAATAAGTTTTTGGAAGAGTTCCGCAAGAGCGAATTGAATGATGACCTGATTAAATATATTACGGCCATGGTTGATTCATCTCTTGTCGATAGTAGGAATAACATTAGAAAAGAATCATCTCTTATAGCTGAATTTGACACAAACAAAATCATGTTCCTCGAAGGAGCAAGACAAGTCATTGAAATATTAAAATACATTGCATCTAAATGATTGATACAAATCCTAATACACAAGCACCAGCTTCTGCGGTGAATCCTGCGGCAACGCAAACACAATCTCCTTCTCAAACTACACCAGCCATTCAAGGCACAGTTAGTTTGCAACCGCAGCAAACTCCTCCGGCAACAAGCCCCGAACTTAAATTGGAAGACCTTGTTAGCAATGACGGCTCTTTTAAAGAGGGTTGGACTTCAAAATTTGAGAATGCTGATTCTCTTGGGAAATACAAGACAGTTAATGACCTAATCAACGGATTCGTTAACGCCAACAAACTCATTGGCCGAAAGTCAGAAGGTATGACCAAGCCGGGAGAAGGAGCTAGTGAAGAAGAAATCAAGGCATGGAGAAGCCATATTGGAGTTCCTGAAACTCCTGACGGTTATTCTGTGCCTGATGCCTATAAAGATTCCTATGATGAAGAAAGCTTCAAGGAATTTGCTAAATTTGCACACCAGCACAATATCCCTCCTGACACAGCACAAGAGCTATTGAAATACCAAGACGCTATTTATCGGAAGCAGAATGAAGAATTTGGTCGTCAAATTGAAGATGCTTCAAAGAAAGCGCAAGAATACTTCCAAAAGGAATGGGGAGCTAGATATAATGACAATGCCCTTTTGATAAAGAACAGTCTTATTGAAGCGGGAATTGATGTTAATGATAGTTCTTTTGCCATGGCATTGAATACTCCTTACATCTTGGAAGCCTTGTATGAAAAGGCGGCTAAATATCAGGAAGGAACTATGCCTACTCCGGGTGTAATGAGTGTGAACGCTAATAGTGCCAAGCAACAAATGATGGAAATGATGACCAAATACGGAGACATTACAAGAATGCCTCCTGATGTTCGGGAACGATACACAAAACTTGCAAGCATTCCCGTTCAATGGTAGTTGACAAACCCTGACAAAATGCTATTTTAATCGCAGATAGATGCGTTCTATTTGGCATTAGGATAATTGATTGATTCTGAATCGCCCCTCCACGGAAAACCGTGGAGGGGCGATTTTGATTCCATTCTTTCCTATTGTATACACCTTTGTTTAATGATAAACAATTCATGTCGCCTTGAGAAAGGCCGCACTGTTGTTTCTTTTGTTTCTTTCTTCCTGCCACCTAATTTTTAGGTGGCAGGTTTTTTTATTGCTTTAATATTAAAGATATGTTTATTTGAAATTGAACTACCCGGAAGGACACTAGTTCAATCAGTTTCGTGAACAAACCGCCGTTCACACAAGCAGCCCTGATAAGGAAACCTGCCTATGTAAGATTAAATCTTCTTCATGGCGGTGCATTAACTTAAATTAAAATCATGGCTAATTACGGTAACTTTTATGATTTGGCGGTAAATGAATACACGCCTTCTATCATGTCGGCTGTACAGCAGGTTCGTTCACGAACTGAACGGTATCTGCGTGTATATCCTCTGGCTTCTCGTCAGCGCAGATTCCAGATTATTGACCCGGTAAATTCCGAGGAAATCACTGACCTGTATGGTGATACCAATCCCCAGCAGACCAACTACAATGTTCGTTGGCTCAAGACTACTCCTTTCAAAACGACTCACGAAATCAGCCGTCTTGAAATGATGCAGGCTGGGACCATTGAGTCTCCTATTCCTCGTATTGTGGAAGCTGAAAGGATGGAAATGGCGCGTCGTCGTGACAGCATTGCTATCAATGGACTTATTGGCACTGCTTGGACTGGCGAGAATGGCGACATTGCAGTTCCCTTCAATGAAACTAGGAACACTATTCCTGTTGGGTACAATTCTTCTGGCACCTATGATGCTTCTGGTCTGACTTTGGATAAGCTCTTGCAGATTCGTACTATCTTCGGTGCCCGTAATGTGATTGGTCAGGATGTGGAACGTCAAGATTTGGGCGGCCCCGAAATCATCCTGCTCATTTCTCATGAAGAACTCAAGGATTTGCTTTCCGAAGAAAAGGTCGCCAACATTCTTTATAATGTTGACCGTCCTCTTGTCTCTGGAAATATCTTTGACTATGCAGGCATTCGCTTTGTGGCTATGTCTCCGGGCATGCTTCCGTTTGGAACGCGCCCCATGGGCCAGCCGGGTAATCCTACGGCAGGCAATGCAGTACCAAATGTTCGCACTTGTATTGCATTCAATATGAACTCTGTTGCTTTCGGCGTGCTGGAAGAAATGTTCGTTCGTATTGATGAACGTCGAGATAAACAATATATCTGGCAGACGTACACCGAACTTGCTATGGGTTGTGCCCGTATTGAGGATAAGGGTGTGCTCAAGGTAGATGTTGTAGGTTCACAACTTGTTTACTAAGAAAGGATTAAAATATTATGGCTACTATCCCCAGTTCAGCGAAAGCACAGATTGACGGCGGCGTTCCTCCGTTTCTGAATGCTCAAATGACTCGTGGTGCAGTTCTGAAAAAGACGTTTGTCTATAAGTCAGGCACTGCTGCGACTCTTGCAAATTCCACCATTCAAGATATCAGGCTTCCCGAAGGTTGTATCATTGATATGTCTTCTATTGCCTTGTCTCATGATGGAGTTGGTGCAGGTAATTACCAGTTGGGAATTGGTATTGTAGATAAGAATGGCGTTCTTGTACAAAATGTTTCAGGAGCGGCTACATTGGCGGCTACTGAAACCGCAGGCGAAATTGTTCGCAATAATTCTACAACTACTAATTCGCCTTCTGGCGGTCTACTGCTAGACCCGTATCAGTATGTTGTAGATAACGGTGTATATCCTTCTGATATCACTGTAGATAATGTAAAAGAACTCAAGCAGAGATATCATTTCTGTTTGACGGTAGTTAATACCGCAGCTATTGCAGCTAATAAGTTGCTTACTGTTTCTTTTGACTGTATCATTCCTTAATAAGTAAAGGTAGCCAATGACTGATTTAGAAGTAGCAAACTATGCTTTAGGATTGCTTGGACAATACAAGATTTCTGTATATCCAGACATTCCTGAACAACCTACTGTTTATGGTCAGGCATTGGCTACCTATCTTCCTTTTGCTATCAATGATTTAATGATTGATGGCGACTGGAATTTTGCTAGGAAGAGAGTAGAATTAACTCCTTCTACTACTGTTATTCCTTTATTTGGCTACTCCCATGCGTTCCCTTTGCCAACAGATTTGGTAACTATCATTTCTATCAATGGGGAACCATGGGAGAACCAACTTCAATTTGCTCAAATCGAGGGAGAATTTATCTATGCGAACACCGATTTGATGCGTCTTGTCTATCTTGGAGACATTAAGAACAAGACAACTACACAAGAATTTCCTTCTATTCTTCAACCTTTGTTAGGAATCCGCTGGGCACAACTATCGTGTGTTAGGATTACCAATAATATTGAATTATATAATATGCTTGCCGATATGTATCTGCGAGAACTTTCCAGATTGAGGGAGAATGATTATATCAATAACACAGGTGGACGTTACAACTATTTCAATAAACTAATGCGTCAATCTGGTTGGAATAGAATACCTTATGGAACTACGTTCCCGTTCGGGGGACACAACAAGTTTTTGTAATGGCTGATAAAAGGCAGACACAACTTCAACTAAATTTTAATGGAGGGCAGGTATCTGAATCATTCACGCCTCGCGTTGATATGGCTCGTTATCTCACGTCTTGTTCACGCATGCGAAACTTCATTCCCCGGCAATATGGCAAGCTAGAACGCCGTCCGGGTTTTAAAATGGTTGATTCCATAAAACATCCTTCTAGGATATTTTATTTTCCTTGTACTTCTAATGAAACTTATATTGTCTGTGTTCATTCTGGTATTGATTTAAATAATACAAATGAACCATTTTGTACCATTTACCAATGCGGTTATTTAGGCGACCCTTCCAAAGTATGGACTGCAAGGCTTTCTCTTAGAGGAGAACCTGCCAAGAATGGTTGGACAAATTCATTTACAGAGGAAGAACTAAATGAGGCTAAATATGTTTCGCAGAATGATAAACTCTGGATTGTTCAACAGAATCATTTTCCTATTGTTCTGACTAGAGCACTTGATGATAAGGGCAACATAATTTTTACTCTTTCCAACGTAGAATTCCTGTCATGGCCATTATCTGATGATAACTTAGATTCATTTTATGATATAGGTAATAACCAAATCAATAATCTTGGATTTTTCGCTAGGTCTCAATCTGATTTCCCGAACATTGCTTTCGACGCCCCAGCAGTTGGATTAGCTGCTAATAAGCCGTTATGTGATATTCCTTTTTTATATGACACATATTACAGTGCAGTTTCTATTAAGGAATGGATAGGCGATTTTAAAAATGGAGACATCATTTGTGCAGATGTAAGAACTAGAACCACAGATGGATTTTATCCGGGGAGTATATTTAACTGGACTGCTACAGGGGTAAACCGTGGGCAGAGGGCTGTAAATATTTGCTTTAGATATGTATATGGAGACTGGAAAATAGATGCTCAAAAAGAACTAGATACTTCTTGGGGTTATTATGTATCTTCGTTAGAACCAGGTTTAGTGCATCAGGGATATATAGCTGGTTCTACTATAGCTCAAATTCAAAATCATGGGCAGGCGGCGAACCGTAGAGTTACTATAACTGGCAGTGCTCCAAATGGGTATTTCCTAGGATTTGCTTTTACTGACAAGAGCGCCAATATTAGAACGGACGAAGCAGCATTAGGTACACAGGTAGAATTAGTATCTTCTACTTCTCCGTATGTTTATAGTGTTCCTTTTGCTGTGTATAGCAATCAAAAAGGGATTTCTCCCAAAACTGATTCAACCGTATTCAGGAATGTAAATTATCTTCCTTATGCTTATGCTCCTGATAGAAATGATATATTTGTTAATTTTGCTGCCAATTATATTTACTCCAACTATTATATCGCCCCTTATGTAACAAGTATTGGAACCGTTTATACCTATTTCTTTTCTAATCTTACTAAGTCAGCATTCAATGTCCAGAAGGGTTATCCGTCTTCTATAACATTAAGACGTGGCAGGTTGATTCTTGCAGGTACGAAAGCCCAGCCACAGACTATTTGGGCTTCTCGAGTAGATAGATACGATGATTTCTCTGTTAATGAGCAGGCTGATTCGGGTTGGAATTTAACAATTGGTGCTAACCAAGCTCAACAAATTAAGTGGCTATCTTCTTCTAAAGATTTGATTGTTGGAACTGATTTAGGCGAATGGGTAATTAACGATGATGACATATCAAGCCCTGTTCCTACAATTAAAGAGCAAAGCCGATGGGGTTCTTCTACTTATCAGGGAGACCTGATGACGGAAAGCTTATTCTTTATTCCAAAGGACAGGAAAGGTCTTATTCATTCTATCTATTCTTTTCAGATTGATGGCTACCAATCCGAAGACGTATCTATTGTGGCTTCTGATTTAATAGAATCCGGCATAACTTCCCAAACCATCATGAAAGACCCTGACCCTGTTTGGTGGGGGACTACAGGAGATGGGAAGATGGTAGGATTTTTATTTAATAGAACTCAAGAGATTCAAGGATGGCACTGGCATGATGTGCAGGGTATGGAGTTCCAGCAAGTTAAAGTTTACTATAATCCTATTACGGGAGCAGAAGGTATCTGTGCTATCCTTAAATCAGTTACTCCTGATGGTGGAGATTCCCTACTTCCAGATTATCAGTATTATATTGCATTTATGGAATTCGGAAATCCGTGTGTAGACTTCCCGCAAAGAGGAACTTCGTGGATTAACGGAAACTTTAGTGCTGCTGGATTCATGGGGACGTGGCGACAGTTTGCTACAGCAGAAGCAGTTCAGGGCCAGCAACAATTATTTGATGCTTTTCTAGCCAATAGCTTCTGTTATCAAACAGGTGCTCCCGGCGAGCTTCATCCTTACCCCGGCAAGTCTCCTAAGCTTGATATTATTACAGCGGGAAAAGAAGGACGTCCTGAAGAAAATATCATAACAGGATATTGCTGGTCTTTCACAGGTGACTTGGATTATTCCAACAGTTATTACGCGGCTAACGGTGTGCTTACAGGAGGAAGACTTTATTTTACCCCTAAGTTTGAAGCTGGAAATTCTGTATTGACTACGTATGTAGGAGAAAGTTCTTCTCTCTCGCATCAGATATGGGGACTTCATATTGAGTCAGAGTTTGTCTCTTTACCCATGGGTAATACTGCAAACTATATTATTCCTGCGATGACAACTAAAATCAATCAGTTGCGTTATCAGGTAAGACGAGACGACACTAATGATATTCCTCCTGATGAAAGAGTTATGAGTTCGGCTGGTGTTGCCTATGGAAAACCTAGGATTCAGGCGCAGGTAGAAGCACTAGATTTTTCAGCACCCTTGAATCTAAATAATAATGACACTTTCGATTTAAAGGTGTATCTTAACAACGGTAGAGGGCATGAAGTGCTTAGCGGCCCTTCCTCGACAGATACAAGATTGAGATTTGCTTTAACTGATGCCAAGCAAACAGACATTTTATCAGCTTATATAATCTATGATACCGACCTCGTATGACAATCTTGGATGGGCTGATTCTTCTCTTGTTAACTGGCCTAATTGGATTGAATACCAAGTAGTTCCAAATCTACAGGGGTCGTATGGTCGTGGAGTTTTGCCGGGATATTCTGACTCTGGCGAAATAGCATCTTCTTCTCTTTATCCTATTACTGGTAGTGGCTATCCGGAGATGCTACAACCAGCTCCATATTCTAATTCTTATGGAGTTGAATCACAACCTAGAATATCTTCCCTCAATATGGGATATGGTACTCAATCCCAAGATAACAAGAAGGCGGGATGGAATAATGTACAACAAGAATTCGGGTACAATTCCACGACTCTTCAAAGTTTTGGTAGTGTCGTGTCGGATATTCTTGGAGGACTCAATAAACAGGACCAGTATAAACAAGCTGAAATTGGTTATCAATATCAAGCTGATGCCTTGAGGAATCAGGCTGAATCTTCCTATAAGGTTGCTGGTGTAAACATGTCACGACTTAGGGGAAACCAAGAATCCTATCTTGCACAGCAAAGAGTTTCAGGAGTTAGGACAGGGTTTGCTCCTACGTCAGGTTCCATTGAGGCAGTCCAGCGTGCTACTATGAGCAAGTTTGAACAACAGATATGGGATGCCGAAAGAGAAGCTGAACAGAACAGGCAGTCAACAATGTATCAATCCAATGTGGCCTCATGGCGTTCTGCGCAGGCTAGAAAGGCTTCAAAACGTAGCGGGATAGGAATGTTGGGAAGCATTGCAGGAGCGACAATAGGAGCATTTGTAGGCGGCCCGACAGGGATGGCTATTGGGTCAAAGATTGGCTCTTCACTTGGTAACTTTTCATAACAATGGCAGAAGACAGCAGAAATATTAGAATGGGAGTTACACAACAAGCTAGAACTTCCTCTATGCTTGGTACTCCGGAGAATAGATATGCCGGAGAAGGAAAAAGGAATGTGGCGGGTTATGTCCCTTTAGGTAATGAATTTGATTCAGCTTCACGAGAACAAGCATTACGTGGATTGAGTCAAGGGCTTGAAATGTGGGGGAAAGCTCAAGCAGAAGTTGAGACGGTAAACGACAGTATCATGTCAAGAAGGATGCAAGCTGAAATGATGGACGCTTCTTCTCGAATCATTTCTTCCTTGTCTAATGACCCTTCTACCATGAATAAGCCGGGGACATGGGCTTCTATCTATAAACAACAGATGGACTTGGCCCAGCAATCTATTAACCTACAGTATAATGATTCCTTCTATGTGGGGAAGAACAGGCTAATAACTGATGCGGCTTTAAAGAATCTTCGCAGTCAAGAATCTAACAAAGTTGCGTTAACAGCGGCATCTCGAATTTCCAAAATGGCAGAGGATGAAACCAATGCTGCAATTGATATAGCAATCAGGAGCAATCAATTTGATGAAGCCCAAAGGATTATTGATGATACTCCATACATTAGTGATGCTCAAAAGATGCGTGCGTCCTTTGCTGTGGACCAAGCAAGAACTACCAACCTAGTTCAGGAGAAAGCACTTTCAGACCCTTATGGTTTGCTTGAAGAGATTGAAACCAAAGGTTCTGTAAATGACCGCGAGCTTTCTTACGAACAGCAACAATATGGTATCAATCAAGCTAGGTCTTTTATCAATCAGGCGCAGAAACAGAACTATGATACCCTTGTAGAGAAGTTCTTATTGTCTCCGGAACGTTTTTCCATTGATGATGCCAGAAAATCATTGGAAGCTAAAGCATTAAATACACAACAGTTTGCTACGTTGTGGAGGATGTACCATTCAAAGAATGCAAACGTTCCTCCTACTCCTGCGGAATTCTCTAGGGCTAGTAAATATGCGGCAAGTATGATTCCCCAATATCAAGCTGCGACTCCGGAAGAGAAGGCCAACATGATAAATGAATTACGCACATCATTATCTTCTGCGAATTTTTCGGCTCTCGACCAAACTTCCTTAGTAAATCTGATGAAGACTAAAACTGACCCTTCTTATTTGGATGATGTCAAAACATGGGTCGAGCGTGTATGGGACACAGGGAAATATCCTCTCTATACCGGAAGAGATGTTACAGATGATAATGGGACTCCTATCTCTATGACCGAAGCCGAGTTCAAGAACAGCTTCATGAGTAAGGATAAGCAGTATTATCTTGATAAGACTGAAACTAGAGCTTATGAAGACCCTGAAACCCTAGCTAAAAGATATATAGTCAGGGAGAAGATTCCTAATCAATCTAATGATTCTTCCTTTAAAAACTTCATTGGTCAGGTCAGATATGAAGCTACCCAGCAGATTTATAACTACATGGGAGAGCATGGCGGGCAGACTCCTAGTGATTCCGAGAAGTACCAAATCCTTTCAAATGCTATTTCTTCTGTAGCTAAAAGTTCTGATATAAATATCCGTGGGTTTTTCTCTTACAAAGATGTTTTTCAGAGTGATGAAAGTTCTATTGATGGACAAGCTAATTCTTCGCGGCTCTACATTCTAGGGAATTCTTTCAACTTAGGTGAGAAGACAGAACTTCCTAGCATGCCTAATGGAGGATATGTAGTAACTCTCGGAACTCCTAATAGTTCTGTCTATGAAGTTTCTCCTGTCTCTTCAAGCAATGTGGTAAATGTAGGTGCTAATAAAAAAACTCCTGTGGTATCTAAAGAGCTTTATACTTCTTCTGGTGGAGCACGCAAGCTTTTACAAATAGACCCGTTCTATCTCCAAAAACCTTCTGATGATTCCATGGAAGATACTGCTGAAAGAAGGGCTAGGATTCTTCGCGTTAATAACGGCTTGAGTGATGAAGACGAACAGGGTATATATTCAGCATTGATTTCATACTGGAATAAATAGAATGGCAGAAGACCTACAGATTAGTTCTTTGGAAGAAGAAAATGTTCAGCCCTTGAGGGAAGTAGAACTTACTACTTTAGCCATTGGAAATGATGAAGAAGCTATTGCTCAAGAACAACGAAGAGCTGTAGGAGCTGGGCTTGCTGAACAGACCGAGCAACAACGTGCTGACTATATAGGACTTCGGGCCAATGCTCTTCAACGTCAAGTCTTGACTGACTTGGAATCATATAAGAAGATTCAGCGTGACATTGATTCTTCTTATGTACTCGATGATTCACAAATTGAGGAAGCATTACGCCTTCATGATTCGCTTGTTAAGCGTGGAATCAATCCTACATTTGAACTTCGTAGAGACAAGGTAGAGAGGACCAATGCTATCTTTTCTGCCCTGACGCAGAACATTCAGCCGGAGAAAGGACTTTACGGGAACATTGATGTTAAAGAGATTACCGATAATCGACTGGGTAAATTGCTCAATGCAAATCAGATTTTTGCGTGGAACAATTCTGACAATGCTACTAGAGAGCAAATTCTTTTACAGGCAATCCGCGAAGTCAAGTTCCCTAATGTAGAGATAACCAATGATATGGCCGCTGTCATGCTGATGCAAGAGTATGAGGTGGATTCCATTAACGGAGTTATCAATAAATATACTCAAGAACTTCAACGTAATAACGAAGTCAAGCAAGGATATTATGATGCAGAAGCAGGGTTCCTGCCTGCCTTCCTTGAAAATGGTGGAGATATTGAAAAAGCTATTGATGCACTAGGAGATAAAGCTATTTATGCTAGGTCTATCTTTACCAATGCACCTTATCTCAAGACTCAATATCAGGCAGCTTATGAAGCTACTTCTTGGATTAAGGATGAATACATCAAAGATGGTTCTCTCGATTGGAGCAAGATGGCAGATAAACTTCTTGCACTAGGAGATAATGCCGGGACATTCAAGTTGGCTATTGAGATGCTTCCAAACTTCTTACCTGATGATAAGAGGACATGGCTTGTTCAAGCTCTCGATGATACCTACGAGGATATTGTTTCTTTCATCCAGCTTCAAACCGACGAAGGCGTCGAAGAAGAAAAGGCGAGACGCTTGGCTCTTGCAATCCAACAGGAATACAGAAGTACAAGAGATATGCCCGAGAGCCGCTGGGGCTTAGGTTTTCGGAACTTGGTTGATAATGTCCCGAAGGTTGCAGCCGTTTCCCTTTCTTCGCTGATTACAGGCGCAGTTACACGCAATCCTGTAGCTACTTACAGCGCAGGGACAGTCATGGGTTCTTTGGTATATGGTTCCGCAGCAGGGTTAGATGCGTATAAAAGCAATTCAAGCAAAGGTTCTTCTATTGCCTATGGGCTTACTGTAGGCTCCCTAGAAGGTGCGCTTGATTCTTTAACAATGGGAGCTGGCGGTGCTGTCATTAAAGGAGTGCGAGCAGTGGGGGGAGAAGCTGTAGCCAGAGGAGTTGGAGCATTTGCAGAGCGTTCTTTAGGTGGACGACTTGCAAAAGCTGGGGCCGCTGGTGCATTGACGGAAACCGTTCAGGAAAGTATTTCAGACCCTGTGTATGTTGGCGTTGAAAACCTATACAGGAGCCTAGGCATGGAGCTTACAGAGCAGAATACAGTTAGCCAGTGGTGGGAAAAATATAATCCTTTTGACCCAGCATTCTTTATTCCTACAGTAGTTCTTGGCGGTTCAATGGGTGCTCTTGGTGGACATCAGGTTAATCACCTTATTACTAAAGTAAGTCGTAGTCCTCAAGCCCTTATAGGTTTAGGCATAGAAAGTGATGTCGCCTATCAGATAGCAACGATGCCTGACAGTAAGGAACGTTCTAATCTGATTCAACAGTCACTTTTTAATACACAACAACTTAATCAATCTCCTGAGACATCCTCTTCTAGTGCCGCTTCCATGCTCAATTTTGTAGCTAAGAATGCGGAGCTTTTCAAGAATGTTGAGTTGATGCCAACCTTTAAAGATAATGGAGACGGAACATTTGAAGTTACTGAAACCAACCCGGAAACAGGGGAGAAGTCCACCATGACTCTTACGGATGAAGTAGCAGGTTCTTATCTTTCTGAAACTGTAGCTTCTAATCCTTCTTTCGTTCAGGCTCTTAATCTGTTTGCCCAGCGTAAACTTGAGCCGGAACTTGAACGTCAGGGAATTGTATTGAACAAGGATGAACTTCTTTCTTCCATCCAGAATGCCGAAGGTATCAATCAATCAACGGCAAGAGCTAGAGCTTTAGCTTATATACAATCTAATCCTGAACTTAGAGAACAATACAGCAATAATGAAATTACCGTTGAGGAAATTGCTAATAATCTTGATGTTGTTTCGGCGTATCGTGCAGGGCAAATAGCTGTTATTGAAGGTAGAGCGACGCCTCTTGATATACTCGAAGAAGTTATTCATGCTAATGTTGCCTATGATTTAGCTACTGGTGCTGTTACTAGGGAATACATTCAAAATGCTGTAGAAAGATATTCTGAATATACAGGGCGTTCTTTTGGAGACTTATCAAATGATGTTGCGTTACAGGAAGCCCTTGCAACCATGGGTAAAGCTCTTGCTACAAATCCTGAACTGTTCGGTTCTCTTCCGGGAGACGTCCAAAGTGTTTTGGAATGGCAGAAAGACAACATTGCCGAAGTAGGAAACATTTTCAAGGAAGGCGAACGCATCAAGCAAGCCATTGAAGATGGAGTCCTTCCAAAGGATTTCGTGGAATGGTCAAGTTCCCTTTCCAATATTGCTGACCAGACAAAGGCTAGGGACATTGCCTCTTTAGTAAATGGAGCCGCAGAAGAAGTGATTCTTCCTTCGGTTCAACAACAGACAAGTGCCTTGAAGATTGGCCCCGGAATACGGACAATTGAACAAGCCATGTCTGATATTGTTGGGAAGACATCTGAACAGTCCATTTCAAAGTTGAAATCCATCCGCAAATCTTTTATGAAGCTTGCTGAACAGGCAGTGTCCGGCAAGTTCTCTGCGGCTCGGCAGAAGAATGCTTTACTTAATAGCGTTCTGACTTTGGAGAATGCTTTTGGCAGGTATGGAAAAACATTCATTCCGCAGAACTTGGCGAAGCGTCTACTTAATCCTAAGAACCAATTCCAGTTTGAAGCTTCGTTGCAGACTGCAATTGACCGTGGAGTTAAGGCCATCAATCAGCAGATTCAAGAAGCTGAATTCGCTAGAACGCAGCGTGAACTAAAGAAAGTAATTGATAAAGCTTTAGCACAATCTACTCGCGAAGAAGCGGCAGAATTAAGAAGGAAAGCTAAAGAACAAGCTAAGACAGTACGAGGCCTTGAGCGTTTAGCCAAGCGCGCGTATGGAGATGCTGGTGGAGTATCTTCTACTTTAGACGCTCAAGCCCGCTATGAAACTATTGGCATCGAAGAAGTGATGCGCTTATCGCCTGCCGAGTACGAGGCCCAGCAAGACGCATTACAGGCTCTCCTTGAGCGAACCATAAGTGAATCACAAGACCCTAATGCGCCTCAAATAAGAGACATTCAACAAGCACAAGCCCTGCTTGATACTTTTGGTTCTGTCCTTTATCGTGAGAAAGGGGAGAATGGAAGATACTATTTTGTCCGTAATGGAGCAGAACAAGCGAAAGCATTTGAGGCATTGAAGCAACTTCAAACGGAAGGGAAACTTAGATGGAGGCAAGAGCTTGAACGTCGCGAAGGGAAGCTAAATATCTTTCGCGATGAAGTTGCACAAGCGGTCGGAAGTGAAAAGAAGCTTGATGATTTACGAGCACTTATAAGAGAGAGTGGCGAATATAGCACACTTAAAAGTTTCTTCACTGGCTTTCTTTCTACAGTTCAATTGTCAGAAGTTCTTGGAACGTTGCCTGGATTTAGCGACAACGGCTCCTTCATGCTCAATGAAGTTGTAAGAGCAACTCTTGAAAGGGACAATGCACGGGTTAAAAGACATGCTATGATTTCGTCATGGCTAACTGGTGCGGCTGAATTGGGAGGTGTTGAAAACACAAAATCTACTACCCAAGTAGCCCGTCATTTCTATCAGATGAATAACTCTCCTGTCAACTTCAAAGGAAAGGAATATGTTAAGACTCAACTGATTAAAATATATCAAACTCTTCAAGAGCCGGATGGAATAGATGTTCTTCGTAGTAGTGGAATAGATTTCGGGAACGAGGGGTTAACTAACGAACGTATTGCTTCATTAGATGAACAACTATCTAATGAAGAGATTACGCAGGAAAAATATAACTCCGAAGTTGCTAAGGCCAGAGAAGAATTTGAAAATAGACTCTCTAAAGACCAAGAGGCATTGATAGCTTCTTTGGGCACGGATGGCTTGTATCTTGCCCGCTCTATACAGACTGCTTATAGAGACTTAGGAATGAAGCTTGCCAGCGTTGAAGAATCATTCTTCGGCCAAGTGTCAAGCATGGAAGATTTCTATACACCCCGCACTACAGCCCATGAAGGTCAGCTAGGAGATGGATTCTTTGATTCGGCTGGCTATGTTCCGGGACAAGCAACTTACTCTGGTAAGCCGGGATTCATGAAGAAGAGGCGTACTCCTGCTTCCGCAGAAATAAGTACTTTCGTAAATCCCGTAGCAGAATTTGAAAGGTATGCACAGATAGCAGAAGGGTGGATGTCTTCACTTGAACTTGCTGAATACTACAATAAAGTTTGGCTCAACACTAAGACAGCGGCACAGATTCAGAATGTAATTGGTCAAGAGAATTATACTCAAGCCACAAAAGGTTTGTATCATTTCTTGAATGAAGGGCGCATTCGGGCACAACAAAGCTTCATGGGCGAGATATTCACGAAGGCTATGGGAACGCTGGCCCGCACCAAGATTTTCAACTCTGTAGCTTCTGTTTGTCGTAGTGCGGCAGCTTTCTTTAATCCTCTTGTCGGCACTGATTTTAGTAGCATGGAGATTATCAAGGGGTTAGTTTCCCTTGTGACTTCTCCTAATATTATTTCGTTACAGGAAATGGCAACTCTTGATGGCGTCACGGCTCGCAATCCTTTAACGTGGAAAGACCGTGTAGTGTTAAGAGCTTCTTTGGATGCTCCTAGAACCAAACAGGCACAGATTCTTTACTGGCAAGAATGCGGTATCTCTGCCTTGATTGATTTAGACTTATGGTGTGTTCAAACAGGAAACATGCTTGCTTCTCAAATCCTTTTCAATAGAGGATTAAGCAAGGCCGAAGTAGTTGAACAGATCAATCTCAACATTCTGAAATCAGCACAGCCAGAAAACCAATCTACTAGAGCTATTGGTACTTTGGGCGGCTCTGGTTATGAAGCTTTCTCTACTCTATTCATGTCAGACATGATAAATAAATCAGCTATTCTCTTTAGCCAGTTTAAGCGTGGAGATATTAGCAATATGAGGAAGCTTGCCAACTTCATCAGGATGTGGAGCATTGTTGGATTTGCCAACACTTTGACTGGGATGGCAGCATCTTTCTTTGTGGATTATAATGATGATGAATTCAGTGCTGAAAACATCCTCTTCAATATGTCGTTAGGGCCTTTAGCAGCAACTCCTGTTTTTGCTGGCCTTTTCCAGTCATTAGATTACTATGCTTTCGGTGGAGGACATTTTTATTCTCGCCCCAATACACTCACTGACGTTAGCCGATTAGTTAGGAGTACAGCGCAAACTTATGAAACTGTGCTTAAAAGCACAGAAGATATGGATGCCGTTACTTTAAATGAGTGGATTGAGGTTGGAACTAAAATGAGCCGTTCATTAGGTGATGCAATTGCTTTAGGAGCCGGAGTTTCAAACGCCAAAACAGTTGGACGAGTATTTGAAATGATTAGCTCCATCGCCAATGCTACGGCGCAAGCACATAATGCAGTCAAGACAAGCCGAGTAGATGTTAATCCTTTCTATGATACAAGAGAAAAGCTTTTGCAAAGTGCAAGGTCACTTCGCAAGGAAAAGCGTAAAGCCAAAGATATCTATGGAGAAAGGAGTATAGAGTATCGCAGACTTTCGCGTGAATTAAGAAGAGTAAATAAAACATTAAAAGATAATGGTTGGGATCAATAAATATTAACACCAAATCATAATACTTATGGCTAAAAAGAAAACTAATGATGTTGTAGAAGAATCTCCTCCGATGGAGCCTATGACAGTTCAAGCGGCCCCAATTACGGCTTCTATTAAACCTAGATATGCAACTGATGAAATTATGCTTCGCACCATTCAAGGGAAAGCGTATGTAGTAAGCGTTGAATCGGGAAATGTTGAAGTTAAGGGGTGTAATTCTCCTGACTATGCACCCGGAACTTCTCTTCAATTATTGAACATAGATAAGCCTGGGCAATACTCATTCATTGCTATTTCTTCCTATACTTATATCATTCCTACGGATGCAGTTTATGCTATTACTCCTGTAGATTTTAAGGTTGCCTCTTTCGGTGTGTCGTCCGGAGGAGGCGGTGAGAGCTTTGACCCGACACAGAACTATAATGTCTCTGGTAATTGGAATGTCTCTGGTAATTGGCTATTCCAAAACACGCTAAGATTAGATGATAATCAAAAGCTTCAATTAGGGAATGGCGTAAATGCCTTAACCATTAGCGGCGATGGAGCAGGGGGGGCAGCCGTAATGGAAGGTAATACAGCCACGCACCTTGATGTAACAATTTCAATGTCATTTCAGAATCCTGTAATTTTTCATGATTCTGTTACTTTTGACAACGTAGGAATTACTGTAAAAGGAGATATCAATACAAACGTAATTAGGAGCACTAATGGCAATGTAACAATCACGAATAAGTCAGGGATAGTTACATTTGTTGTTACCAACTATAATAATACAGGCTCTATATTCCACAAATCAAATGACCCAACTCCATGTCCTCCATCTTCTACTTCTGTAAATAGACTAGCAGTTTATTCTGTAGGACAGCTTGATGAACGATATGCCAAACTAGAAACATCTCTAACACAAGCGCAATATGATGCGCTTGCAACTAAAGATGCACGTACACTTTACCTGACAACTGACACGGCTAAAGTGTACATAGGAAGCAATGCTGTAAACCCTTAGAACCCCCCCCCAACTGACCCGCCGCAAACAGATAACATCATAGAAAATTATATGTCATATATTTATAAAGTTAAATCACCTACTAGCATTACTGTATCGCTACCAGATAAGCCTAGTGGACGAAATCCAACTATAAATGTTATATTTATTCCAATTCAAATGTATAATGATGTAGCAAATAACTCCTAAACTTCTATTAAGTTCTAATCAGTTCTACTATGAAAAAGCTAGACCTTTCAATGATGAATGTCTTCTTAGACTTCATTCAGAACACGCATCAATATACCGAGCTTGGCTGGGTGCATGAAGCTACTGATACCATGTACAAGAAAGGCTCGAAGCTTTTCGATACATTCAGGGAATCCTTTGCAGGGTTTACTGAAATGGAAGATGTCATCAAAACAGATATTCCTACTCCTGACCCTGTTGCAGATTCGGTAGTACGAAAGGTTCTGCGTGAGAAGATTGATGAAATTTGTGACTACCTTTATGAGGTCGCCGATGAAGAGTCTTTTCTTATTTCCCAAGTAGACGAGATAAAAACTGTATTGATGCAGCAATATTATGTTGCATTGAAGAAGTAAATACGGTACAAGGTTTGTGTTGCTACATTGTAGTGGTTTCTATTCATTGTTCCATAAGGAGGAGTCGTAGTTTTCTACGACTCCTCTTTTCCTTTACACTTACCTAATATCTGTTATGTTTTATTGTATGGAAAAGCTTACTTATGAATATGACAATCTAGTGGAAGAGGTTGCCATTCAAACAGGCCTAGACGTCTCCATCGAAAGTGATAAATCTAAAGCGGAGGAACTGGCAAATTGGATGATTGGCGACGGGTTTTTATCTATCACTCTTACACATGCGGCAATGAAAGCTTCTCAACAAGGGGTTTCTAAGAAGGTTATTGCCCTTATTGGTGGAATCATTGTAGCGGCCCTAGGGTACTTCTTTTTATCAGGATGCGCTAATACTTCTATGACATTGAGCGGTAATCAAGGAGGACAGATTAGCTACAGTGTAGATAGTGAAGGTAATATAATTATTACTGGTCATCCCCCTGTAATTCAAGAAATGAAGAAGTAAGATGCAAGAGAAGCTGTCGGAACTCCTTTCAACACTACGTTCTAACAAGGAAATAGTTATAATATTTGCTCCCATATTTTTTGCATGTTGGATGTATCAGGATAATGTGAGTATGAGGTCACAAATAATTGACCTTCAAAAGGAGCAGTCTTCCGTACAGATGAAATTTTCAGAAGCATTAACTCAACAAGTTGAATTGCTTCGCTCGATGGATAAAAGATTACAGAATATAGAAATACGAAAATGAAGATAGCAATAGATATCGGACATGCTAATAACACTGGTGCTAGAGGGAACGGCCATGAAGAACATGAGGTTGCAAGTAAGTTAGCTCTTCGTATTCAACATAGGCTAGCAAAAAAAGGTTATGATGTTGACATCATTGACTTTCCTTATTTAAGCAACAAAGATGATTTGAACAAGACTATCACTGCGGCTAATACTGGTGGTTATGATTTCGGTATTTCCCTGCATTTAGATAGTGCAAGTAGAACCGTAGAAAAAGAAGAGGATGGCGAGTTAGTTCGTTATGAAGTCCCTAATCCTGTTCCTCATGGTGCCCATGTATGCTATTATCCTTCCAGCAATAAAGGTAAAAAACTTGCTAGTTGCATTGCTCAATATCTTGCCAAGCTTCTTCCCGGAAGAGCAGAAACTATAGTTGGACGTCCTGATTTGGCAATTCTGAAAAGGACAGTTCCTGTATGGGTGCTGTGCGAATGTGGATTCATCACGAATGGCGGAGACTTAAATATTGTATGGAACTCTCCGGAAGATGTTGTAGATGCTATTGAATGTGGTATAGATAAATATATATCTTTGAAATGAGAGTCATTATAGGCTATATCTATCCACAAGAGAATAAGCGCCTCTCAACATTTATTCATACACATGCTTTAATAGAGAATGTGGTAGATTCTTTTGAGAGCAAGCTTTCCCCAAGATACTTTAGGACGAAACAGGCCCTTCTCCCTTTTAGTGAGGAGAAAAACAGGGCCTCCTTTTCTTTATATGAGCGTCAGAATGTTCAGCTAGTAGTCCGTTTTCACTTAACCGAAAATGCTCCACCTGATTATAAGAAGCTAGTAGCTACTAATGGTAAAGGCCCTCTTCCAGTTCGCATCATGGACCAAATGAAATATTTCTTCTTTGAAGAAGGGTTTGAGGGATATTTTACAAGGTACTGTGATTCTCATTCCGGGCTTCCAAATAGAATTGATTTTATAGACTTTGATTTAGGAAACATGGAAGATAAAAAAGACATGTTGCTAATAGGAAATGGGAAGAGATTTGGCGAAGTAGTTGGAATAATGTTTAATAAGTGCGCTCAATATCTTTTGAACGGAAACCTCGTCGATGCCAAAACTTTCCCATTTCCGACTTCTCGTGACTATTAAATACTTTCCATTTCCTCCATGACTTAGGGAAGAGAGGCTTATCACCTGTTTTATTCTCAAACTTATGTAGGAGAAATAAAGCACGACAATATCTAAGATAGTTCCCATGTGTTCTTCTAGCGTAGTACATGAGTTCATCTTTATTTGATTTTACTCTCAACGAGGCAATGGAAGGCCCATTTCCATCAGCCATGAGTCTACATATCACCATGAATTTTGTCGCGTCTATCATTATAAGGTAGTGAATTTTAGTGACGCCCTAAGCTGTTCTTTACTATATCTATCTGGATTTATCAAAGAATCTCCGAACCTTGAAAGTGAATAGGCATCAGCTTCATCATTGTTTGTTGCTTCATATCCCCACAATTCTTTTACAGCTTTCATCATATCCTCTTTATTTGCATTACCATTTCCTGTAACAAACTTCTTTAATGTCTTTGGAGAAACAGTAATGATATTAACCCCCATTTTGTAAACTGCTGTTCTTGCTACTCCACCCCATTCAATAAGTCCAAAAAGATTCCTTCCTCGAGACCCCAAAGAGTAATCCTCAAAGACAACAAACGCTTTTTCCCTGAAAGGATATAAGGTAAATTTGAGCTTCTGTTCTAAGTCTACCAACCTTTTCATGCCCCTTTCAGCAGAGCGTATATTGAGAGTATGTGCTTCTAAACTATCATTCCAGAACAGGCTGATACCTGTTCTGGAAAGTGATAAGTCTAGACCAATAATAACTTTATACTGGTCATTGAACATAATCTATTGCTCTATTTCCCATACGGGAATTGGAATGGCAGCAAATGCAAAAGACGCCCCAATTAGGCAGT
>OLSM01000605.1_pt1 | contig 33168 bp, 27 predicted proteins | sample 1672721 | NCBI WGS metagenome assembly OLSM01 (sample SAMEA3136717, study PRJEB25190) | human gut metagenome
TAATATCGCTGCCATATTCTCCCCAGCCCATGCAATCAGACTATCAATACAAGGCAACAAAGATTTCGCCCGGTCGGTCAAAGAGTATTCTACCCTCGGGGGAACCTCGGCATAAATCACTCTTTTTACCAATCCGTCTTCTTCGAGGGCTCGCAAGGTAACCGTCAACATCTTTTGGGAAATATCGGGGATATTCTTCTGCAAAACATTAAAACGCATAACAGACGAACCACTCAATGTATAAAGAACCAACAGGGACCATTTATCACCGATACGCGAAAGAATATTCCGAATAGGACAATCGGGGAAAAGTGCATCCTTAATTTCTATTTTAGCCATAATCATTATATTTCAATAACAATACAAAAGTAATTAAGAAACTTAGATAATGCAACAGTAAAATTCAGTTATATTAAAAGAAGTTAAAACACACTTTAATAACTCATTCGTATTCAACGAAGGTTTCAAAAAAGTAACTATCTGACTTCGAGGTATCTTCTTGTGAAGAAAAAATTATAGTTTCATATTTGCAGCTAAAAAGAGAGTAACAATAATTTAGTAACTAATAAAAACTAGAATTATGAAAAAGAACATTTTAATTTTATTATCATTAATCACATTTACAGCAATGGCACAAACAAAAGGAAAATTCGAAGTTCTGGACTTGAAGGATTTCAAATTGCACGTGTATTACACGAACGATGCTCTGAACGATGCAAGCTACATCGTAGAAGGTAAAAACGGACTCATTACCTTGGAACAGCCTTTATTTAAAGATAATGTGGCAGAATTCGACGCTTATGTGGCCTCGTTGAACAAACCTGTACAGACAATCATCACCGATTACCATGTGGGTGGGACGGGAAACCACGATATAGTAATGGCCGAAGGTATGCCAGCCTTTACAAAAGGAGCGACCTACGACGGAATGATGCGGAACTTCGCCGAAATTTTCGGCGAAGTTGTTTCAGGCGGCTTTTTCAGCTTGTCCCGGACGGAGGTTTTCTGCCGCTCCTGCGCGTAGGCTTTGCGGGTCTGGCTGAGAAACAGATCCACCAGACCGGGATGGCTGTTGACGGCCAGATAGCAGTTGCGGTCAGTACCCCATGCGTCAGGATTGGCGGGGATGGACATGGCTTTTGCCCAAGCCCTGTTGTCGGGAGAATACCGTCTGTCCCAATCTGCTTGACAGACGGTGATGGCGAGGATATGGAACGTGCGGTCATAGCCGAACTGCTGCACCACCTGATCGACCGCTGCTGTACCCAGCCGGTTATCCCGGTAGTGGTCGCGGATGGCGGCTTCGATAGCTTCCTTGCAGTCTGCGTTCGCCTGATTGGAAGCGCGGTAGGCAGCAAGCTCGTCATGCTCTCTTGCGTAGGCTGCCGGGTGCTTGTAAACAGGGATAGTTTTCATTATCGTGCCTCCATTTCTTTTTTGTGGGGCTTTTCCGGTGCGCCATGAACAGGCGGCGCTTTCAGCCTGTCCAAAACGGAAGGCCGCGCCGATTTTGCAATCGCCTGCTCAGGCTGCGGCTGTCCCTTGCCGTCCAGATTCAGCTCCATATCCAACTCAATCAGCCGCGCAGTTTTCGCGGCCAGCTCCTGCTCCTGCGGGAACGGCTTACCGACCTCGGCCTTTGCCGCCGCCTGCTGGTTATAGAGATTTTCAAGCTGCTCCTGAACGCTGCGCAGACGCTCCGGCATTTTCTCCAGCGCGTTCTCGATGCGGACAAGGTTGCCTCTGGCATCCGAACCGAGTTCAACGCGGTGGGTCATCCGGCCTTTCAGCGTCAGCGTGTACGTTTTCCACATGGAATCGAAAGCAACGGACATGGTAAAGCCGCGATAGCTGCCGATCTGTACCGGGTCTTTGCCCTTGACCTCCTTGCAGGTATCCAGCAACGCGGCACCGACGTTTTCCTTATCAGTGAGCCGGTCGCCGCGAATCTCCATGCCGACAAAGCCCTCTGCCGGGAGCGAATGCGCCGCGAGGGTCTGCATATCCGCATCCAGCCCACGAACAAAGCCCTTGTGTTCTTCTATCTTTTCCGGGAAGTATTTCAGCAGACTGTCCTCCAAGCGGAATTGCTTGCTGTTGTGGTCTGCCTTCATAATTTTGAGCTTGGACACCTCGATGTCCAAATCCATACGCTCTTTGATGCGGGGATCACCGGCGCATAGCGCTTTGATCTCCGCAAAGGACAGCGCCGTAGCGTCCACGTCCTCACAGGAGCGAACCGGGGATTTTGAGGTCATGATCTGAGAGATGAATTTCTGCTTGTTCTCAACGGTCTGCCAGAGGTAGGCGTCAAACGTCCCTTCGGTCACATAGCGGCAGACATGAACGAGCTTGTTCTGATTGCCCTGACGCTCGATGCGGCCTTTTCTCTGCGTGAGATCGCGGGGACGCCACGGGCAATCCAAATCGTGAAGTGCGACCAAACGATCCTGCACGTTGGTGCCCGCGCCCATCTTGGCCGTGCTGCCCATCAGGACGCGCACCTGACCGCTGCGTACCTTTGCGAACAGTTCCCGCTTTTTGACCTCCGTATTGGCATCGTGGATGAACGCGATCTGTTCCGGGGGCATACCGGCGTCAATGAGTTTTTGACGCACATCCTCATAGACCGTGAACGGCGTTTCCGCGCTTTCCTCCAATGAAATCGCACTCTCCAGCGCATGAATTTCCGGGCTGTCCAGCGTACCGGGGGAAGCCTTTGCCGCCCGCTGCGAGGGCGTGGCCTTTGGCGTAGAAATGTCGCAAAACACAAGTTGCGTCAGTTTTTCCTCCTCGCCGTCGCGCCAGTATTGGAGAATGTTCGCCACGCACTGATTGACCTTGGTGGTTTCCTCGTCGGGGAGCATGGGATTGATGATGCGCTGGTCAAGCCCCAGCTTGCGTCCGTCCGAGGTGATTTTGAGCATATTGTCCACATCCGGGCTGACCGCACCGCTGTGTACCTTGGACGCTCGTTCCGAGAGGGCTTTCACCATGTCCTGCTGGATCTGCGTGGGTTTGGTGGCGATGGTGTGATACGCAACCTCCGGCGTGGGTAAGTGGAGCTGATCCGCCGTTTTGATGTCGGCAACCTCTTTGAACAGATTCATCAATTCGGGTAAGTTGAAAAACTTTGCAAAGCGCGTCCTTGCCCGGTAGCCGGTTCCCTCCGGGGCAAGCTCCAGCGCGGTGGTGGTTTCACCAAAGCGGCTTGCCCAGCAATCGAAGTGGCCCATACCCATCTCTTGCAGCCGGTCATGCTGCAAATAGCGCTGGATGGTATAAAGCTCTGTCATGGAGTTGGAAACCGGGGTGCCGGTGGCAAACACCACGCCGCGCCCGCCGGTCAGCTCATCCATGTAGCGGCACTTGGAGAACATATCCGAGGATTTCTGCGCATCGGTGGTGGAAAGCCCTGCCACGTTGCGCATCTTTGTATAGAGGAAAAGATTTTTATAATTGTCCGACTCGTCCACAAACATCCTGTCTACGCCGAGCTGTTCAAAGTAAATCACATCATCCTTGCGGTCGCTGGCTTGCAGCTTTTTCAGCCGCGCCTCCAGCCCCTTTTTCGTGCGCTCCAAGCTCTTGATGGTAAAGCTGTTGCCGCCTGCGAGCTTGGTATCCTGAATGCCATCGGTGATTTCCTCAATCTGCTGATGAAGGAGCCGCTCCTGCCGCTCCGGGCTGATGGGGATACGCTCAAACTGCGAGTGGCCGATGATAACAGCGTCATAGTCGCCGGTGGCGATACGGGCGCAGAATTTCTTGCGGTTGTGGGTTTCAAAGTCCTTCTTGGTAGTGACAAGGATGTTGGCCGAAGGGTAGAGCCGCAGAAACTCGGATGCCCACTGTTCCGTCAGATGGTTCGGCACGACAAAAATGGATTTCTGGCACAGTCCCAACCTCTTAGATTCCATCGCAGAGGCTACCATTTCAAAGGTTTTTCCCGCGCCAACTTCGTGTGCCAGCAGCGTATTCCCGCCGTACAGCACATGGGCGATGGCGTTTTTCTGATGCTCCCGGAGGGTGATTTCCGGGTTCATACCGGAGAAAACGATGTGGCTGCCGTCATACTCGCGGGGACGAGTGCTGTTCATTTCCTCGTTGTATTGCCGTACCAGCGTTTCGCGCCGCTCCGGGTCTTTCCAAATCCAGTCCTTGAACGCATCCCGGATAAGCTGCTGCTTCTGCGCGGCAAGGGTGGTTTCCTTGGCGTTGAGGACACGGCGCTCCCGTCCGTCTGCGTCCTCAATGGTATCGTAGATGCGAATATCGCGGAGGTTCAGCGCATCCTCCAGCAGCCGGTAGGCGCTGGCGCGGTCTGTGCCGTAGGTGGTGAACGCCGCCACATCGTTGTAGCGCACCATGCTCTTGCGGGAAACCTGCCATTCTGCGGTGTACGGGACATAGCTGATCTCGATCTGTCCGCGCAGATAGCGGGGCGTTTCAAAGGTTTCGTACATGAATTGCTCGATGTACTTCTTGTCAAGCCATGTCACACCCAGCCGCACCTCAATCTCGCTGGCCTCCAAGTCCTTCGGCTGGGCGGCAATCAGGGCATCCACATTTCCGGCAAAGAACGGGTCGCGCGCTGCCACACGCTGCGCGGTGCGAAGCTTCTGCCGGACGTTGCCGGAGAGATATTCGTCCGCCGTCTGCCAGCCCTTTGCCCAATGCTCGCCGCCGTCCTGCAAGTCAAATGGGCCACTGTTGGGTTCCTTGTAAATGACGCCCTTCAAATCCTCAACGATCTGTGGAATCTTTTCGCTGCCGCCCATGAGTGTGGCCATAAAGTCGAGATCGACACAGGCTTTTTCTCCGATGCAGACAGCAAGGGCTTCGCTGGCGGTATCCACAGAATCTACGCTGCGCTGCTGCTTGATAGTGCGCTTGTGGAACATATCCGCCTTGCGCTCCAGCTTTCCGTCGTCGTCCAGCACTTCCAGTGAACACAGGAGGTAGTAAGAGGAATCGTCAGAGAACGCAAGACGGTTCGCACGGTCATTGATTAGGCCATGTTTTGCGGAGAACGCATCGTAGAGGCGATTTAGCTCGGTCTGCACTTCCTGAATCTGTCTTTCTGCGCTGTACTCGTCCATTTGCAGGGCAATCAGCTCATTCACGCAATCCCGCAGCGCGACCATGCCCTTGACACGCTCGGCGGCGGTGGCGTTCAGCTCCGGTTTGACCATGCGGCTGTTTTCCCGGTAGTACACCTCGCCGTCCACCACGGTGTAGGAGTAGTTTTTCACATTGGGGTCTGCGGGGATAGACGTGTCGATCTGTTCGCCCTCGCCCAGCTCTGGCAGTTCCGCCTCCTGATAGGTGCCGCGAATGTTTTTCACGGCATCATGGAGCTGATCTGCAAGTGCCAGCCCCTCAATGGGGACAACGGTAAAATCCTGCTTGCCGTATTGGGTGCTTTCGGAGGTCTGCCTGCCGAGGATCATCTCCGGGTGGTCAACAAAATAGCGGTTGATGGCAAAGCCATCCTCGTTCTGACCGAGGTGTACCCAATCCGGTTCGATCTCAATGGGACGGTCACGCTTTTGGAGAAAGAGAATGTCCGAAACCACATCCGTACCGGCGTTGGCGCGGAACGCATTGTTGGGCAGACGAATGGCACCTAGCAGCTCCGCCCGCTGCGCGATGTACCTGCGGACTTCGGGCGATTGCTTGTCCATCGTGTAGCGGGAGGTCACAAACGCGATCACGCCGCCCGGACGCACTTGGTCGAGGGTTTTGGCGAAGAAGTAGTCGTGAATGGAAAAACCGAGCTTGTTATAAGCCCGGTCATCTACCTGATATTGTCCGAACGGGACGTTGCCCACGGCGAGATCGTAAAAGTCTTTTCTGTCCGTTGTTTCAAAGCCCGCGATGGTAATGTCCGCCTTGGGATAAAGCTGCTTGGCAATACGTCCGGTGATGCTGTCCAGCTCCACGCCGTAGAGCTTGCTGCCCTGCATCTGCTCCGGCAGCAGGCCAAAAAAGTTGCCAACGCCCATAGACGGCTCCAGAATGTTACCGCTCTGGAAGCCCATATTGCCGACCGCTTCATAGATTGCCTTGATGACGGTGGGGCTGGTGTAGTGGGCGTTCAGCGTGGACGCTCTGGCCGCAGCGTATTCCTCCGGGGAAAGTGTGGCGTAAAGCTCTGCAAACTCGTCCGACCAGTTTGGCTTATTCTCGTCGAAGGCATCCGCAAGACCGCCCCAGCCCACATAGCGGGAGAGGATTTCCTGCTGCTCCGGGCTGGCCTGTAAGCCCTCAAACTCCAGCTCTTGCAGGAGTTGGATAGCCGCCATATTTGCCCGAAACTTTGCTTTTGCGCCGCCGACGCCGAGGGCATCATCGGTGATGTGGAAATTCTGCGCGTCGCGGTGGCTTGCCGCCTTGAAGTCAGCGTAAGCGGCCTGCTCCGCAGCGGCAACGCTGGGAAAGCCCTGCCACTCGCCGTCAACGGGGATAGATACCGCAGGACGGTGTGCGGGAGGCTCGTCGATCTCGGCCTGAGAGATGGCATCATCAAAATCAGGCACAAACTCGCCCATTTCCGAAAGTGCCGCGCGCCCTTCCTGCTCCAGAATCAGATCTTCTTCCTCGCTCATGGCGGGCGGTTCAGGCTTGGCGGGTTCCGCAGAGGGCGGGTCATGCTCCGGTTCCGGGATGTGCAGCGTTTGGATTTCTATGTTGTAGGGCAAGTGCGTTTTCTCGGCAGGATAGAACGCGACGGGTTTGGTGACAGGCTGCGGCTGCTCCCGTTCCTGCTCTTCAACAAACGAGCGTATAAACGCAATGTGTTCAGCGCGGAAGATGGGAAAGCCCTGCCTGTTTTGAAAAGTTACATCGCGCAGAGATACTTCATCCGTGCCGAAATTTACGCTGTCAATGACAAACTTCCGTCCGTCAATCTCCAGCTCCATGCCAATGGGGATATACTCCTTGGCATCGGCCTCGTTGATAACATCATAGCCGTCGGTTTCATTTGGCTGCGCAAACACGAAGCTGTGTCCATGCTCCAGCAGCCGCTTTGCGGCGCTTGCCCATTGTCCAAAATCATAGCCGGTCACAGCGGTTTCGCCCATACCGGGAATATCGCGTTGCAGCAGGCGGCGATTCAAAGCGCTGGCGGCGCGTTCTGCATCCGCGCCATAAAAAAGCAGCCGTTCTCCGACACGGACACCGATGAGCTTTTCGGGATGCTCTGCACGAAGCGCCTGATATGCCGAAATATTCGGCGCAAGCTCACGACCCTGATCTGTGATTCGTGTGAGGACAGCGGAAAGCGGCTCGGTTCTGTGTTCCGGATCGTGATTGCTCTCGCTGGAGGATGAAACGACGCTGAGATGCGCGACAGTTTCATCTGCGGAATCAACATTATAGAGCTTACCATCAATTTCCACGCGCTGCCCCATAAGGTTTTGAACCGCTTGCGGCGTCTCCGGGGTTGGCTGTTCTGTGTGCTGCGCCGCAATGACGCGCTGCTCCGGTTCAGAAACCTCGAAATATCTGGTGTCGAGGTAGCGTTCAAAGGAATTGCGGTCGATGCTGACAGGTTCCTGTCCGGGTACGTTCGGTAACGTGTGCCAGACGTAATCTTCATCTACACGCGCGATAACGCCGACTGCTGCTATGTGGTCTAACTCGATGGATGAAATGCGATCTCCAATATGATAGGTATAGCCAAGCGGTGTTGTAAACGCCGGAGGGGATAGCTCAATTCCCATATCCCGTTTGATGCCATCCAAGTAAGCAATGGCGTTATTCTGTTCTGCAAAGCGGAGCGTTTGTTCCCCATCTCCGCAGAACCGTTCCAACACCTCATCCCAAATGCCGGTAATTCCGCCCTCGCCTGGATGCAGACGAATGGAGTATCGGTCAGGTGAAAATAACCGCAGTCGCTCATTCTCATCGTAAAATTTATTCTCTCGGATGAGCTGTGCCAACCGCCGCTGTACCTGCGCCCATGTGAGCGTCACCGGCTCGGCGTTTCCTACATGGATATACATGGGAGTTTTGCTATCTTCCCAGCCATATTTTGCAGCCAGCCATGCGGCGGTGCTGCGTTCTCGCCCATGCGCCTGCATATATAGTGCGACTTCCTGCTTGCCCTTTAGGTTGTTGTGCCAATCCAGAAGCGCGTTGTCAATGTTCTCCTGTGTGATCTGATAGGGAGAGGGTGCGACCGTCGCTGCCAGCGTGGGATACAGTTCCTCCAAAAGCTCCTGATGCAGCCGGTTATGGAACGCGGGCATATCAAAGTACAGGCGGACAAGCTGGAGATCATCAGATGCCGTGACAATACGACGGATAGCGTCCGCACCCTCCAGATAAGCGTTCTGGCGGTCTGAATTGCGGCAGGCATTGACAAAAGCCGTATCTTTGGAAAGCGCGTTGCCAACAGTCAGCTTGTACCCGTCAAACAGCTCCCGTACCGTGGGCTGCGTCACATCGGCGGCAGGATCATGGAACACGTTTGAACCGTCAGCGCCAAACTCCGTTTCCTGTACGTCGATGGAGGATTCTGCTTCATGGTCAATAGAGCGCAGCGTGTAAATGTGGCGCTCACCCCTAAAGTCTGACGCTTCGGCAATCGTCACGTCGTACTTATCGCGCAATTTCTCCACATACATCTCTAAATTGTGCGACGGAAGGCCGCACATCTCCACGCGGCCAGCGCCGGGGATATTGCGGGTGGTCAGGTTCATATCCAGCAGCTCCGCCGCCTGTTTTGCGTCCTCGCCATACATCTCAAAGAAATCGCCCACCTGAAACAGCACGATGTTGTCCGGGTGGGCTTCCTTGATGGCATTATAGCTGTCATAGGCGGTGTTTCGCACTACATCCTGTGCCTGCGCCTTATCATAAAGCGCCTGTTCGTCTGGTGTAAAATAGCGGTTCATCCGAATCAGCTCAGAGATACGCGAAGCGACCTTGTTCCAATTCATTTGAACATCTGCACAGCCCGCTTTTTTCAGCGTGATGCCCTTGCTGCCGTGATCTTCGTAGCTGCCGCTTTCTCTGGATACGGCATGGGTATGCCCGCCGATGCCGTACTCTTTTTTCAGAAAATCGGCATTCTCCTTGGGGGTGTGCGAAGTCTGGAAAAACGCATAGATGCGGGTCTTTCCACCTTCAAAGCTGCTTCCGTTTGCAAGAGAAGCCGCAATTTCATCTTCGGTGATAAACCTGCCGGTTGCTGGAACAGCCTCCATATCGGAGTGGAATTCCTTTCGTGGAAGGGACAGATCTTCCAAACGTGTGAGAAGTGTCTGCGGCCGGTGGTAATGGAAGCGCAGCAGCGCACGGTTTTCGCGGTAGGCGTCCATGAATACCTTGTATTCCGACAGGAGACTTTCCCGGAACGCCGGATTCAGCAGATCGTCCGTCAGACGCTCCGTTTCCTCTGGAAAGCTGGTGCTATGGGTATTGCCCAAGCAGGACAGATACCCCAGCGACTTTGCTTCATCCGAGAAATCGTGATAAAGGTTCCAGACATCCACAGCAATACCCAGCCGCTCGTAGCGCGGGGCTTCCGTGACCTCAAGATTGGTGGCAAATGCGCCGCCGTCCAGAAGTTCCTCAATACGCTCCGCCGCATCTGCCCAGCCTATCACTTGGGCAGAACGAAGATAGCGAGAGGTATCTCCGGTTGCAATATGGATACCATCGTCCCCGTACCATGCGGAAAGCCTGCCGTTATCCGTAATCAGGCCGTTGCCGCCGTAGTAAAGAGCTTTCAGAAATGCCGCGCGATCCTCTAAAGGCTTTTGCTTGGAGAATTCCGCAGCAATTTTCATCCGCGCTGCATCCGCATTACCGCCCGCGCGCAGGATGTGGTCAATATCATTCTGAGAAATGAACATAGAAAAAGCGGAGGGTGTTACACTCTCCGCTTCTGCGATGGATTGAATTTGTTCTGCCTCTGAGGGGAAGAAGGACATCTGCGCCCCGGTAGGGGCATCGAACATATTTAGCTGAACACCAGTTCCGTGAGGATCGTTTCCTCGGCCTGCGCTTTCAGCGTGTTCATCAGCCCTACCCACTTCATCGGGTCGCTGGCTTTCAGCGCTTCCGTCACGCCCGCTGACTTCATCAGCTCCGGCATCATCTGTTCCAGCCGGTTGTTCGCTGCCTCGTCGATCTCCCGCAGATGAGGGTACAGCTTCTCGGACAGCAGCAGGCTGTTCCACAGCACCGGACGATGCTCCTTCAAGTAATCCTTCCGCATCCTGCCGTACTTGCCCAGCGGGGCTTGCGGCTGCTCTGTCAGGCTCAGGTCGGGAATCAGATAATCCCCGCTGCGGGTGTAGGTCAGTTCGCTCATGGCTTTCGCTCCTTTCCGCGATTTTCTCGCGCTCATAATTCTTGATGGTGACTTCGATCTGCCGCAGCACCAGCTCGCTGGACTGGCTGATGGCCGTTCCAAGAGCGGCGACGGTCTGCGGGGTGTTGAAATCAAAGACATTCAGAAAATCCTCATGCTCGAAGTAATCTCCCGGCTGCATCCCGCAGCGGGACAGCAGCGTATAGGTGGTGCTGACAGCGGCGGCGTTCCGAAATGCGGCTCCGATGTTGAACTCATCATAATCCTCCAGAAAAGAACCGTCAACGATGCCGACAATATCGCGCCGGTTATCGTGCCAGTATTCATCTACAAGCTGCGCCGCCACACGCTCCATCTGATCGGCAAGTCCGTTTTCACCAGAAACGTCGAAGCGCTGCTCCAGCGCCGCAGATACCACCTCACGATGCTCCTGCCGGTATTCCCAAAGATAAGGGCGGCGAGAGTTCTCGCCGCCGCTGGTGTCGGAAACATCAAATACATATCGGAGTTTTGGTTGGTCGCTGCTGGTATCCACAAGGGCGATGCCCTTGCTGCCTCGCCGCACATAGCGGCGCATCTGCTTATTCCAAAGGTCGTATTCCGCGCAGGCCGTGGCTTCCGGGCGCTGGGCGAAGATCATGAGCTGCTCGTTGTAGGGGTACTTATACAGCCTTGCGGCGGTGGTCAGAAATGCCGTCCACTTCTGGTAGCTTCCCGTGATCTGCTCCGCCGTGCGGTCTGCCATCTGCGCATAGAGCTGTACTTTACTCGGCATCCATATCCTCCTTTTCAAAATCGGGGAACAGGTCGAGCGCGTCATATTCCGCGTCGCTCATCCTGCGCAGCTTTGCGATGGCGCTGTCCGTCAGCTCCCGCAGCTCCGTTTCATCCGCAGCGAGGTAGCCGCGCATTTCCTCCAGCGCCGCGATCAAGCCCGTGCGGGTGCCGGTGTTGTAGAGGCTCATAAGCTGGCGTTCTTCAAAGGTGATGTTCATATCAAAGCTCCTTTTCCGCGCTCTTTTTGGGCGCCGTTTTGTGTGGACGTTCTTGGGCCGGTTGGCTTTTGAGCTGCTCCAGTACAGATTTCTTCTTTTCCCGGTGTGCCGCCTCTGCCAAATCCATCAAGGAGATGGACATACCGGCCTTGACCTGTGCTTCAAGGTCGGCGACGGTGGGCTGTTTGGGGCCGTTGTTGATAATGCCGTCGATCATGCCGTAATCATCTTCCATCGACATCTCGGCGGCTTTCAGATAATTCTCCGGTTTCTGAAAGACGGGCAGCTCCTGAAATCCCATGCTGTCACAGTAGTGATAGGATACCTTGCCGTCCTGTTTCAGCGCAACGATGTCGCTGACGGAGAGGCTGTGTCCCACAAAATCGCCGGGGCGCTCGTCATTGAAAATGTAGTAGAAGTTTTCAAGGATTCTGCCGGTATCATCGTCCGGGTACACCTCACGGGTATAGACAGCTTCATAGTTGGCCGGGTCAGGCGGCGCGGCCAGACTGCCGAGATTGGCAAATCGCAGCTCCACCGGCGCATCCCGGCGCAGCTGGTAGATCGCCATAGAATCGGTGGGACTGTTCAAAAAACGCTGCTCCACATCGCGGGGTGGGATATGGCCCTTGACCGCATCCCAATCCGGTCTTGTGATCCCGAACATTCCGTCGTGCTTGATGATGTCCTCGGCTTCAAAGACCATTTCCTCGGTGTTGCCGGGATGGAGTATATAAACCGTGATGTCCTGCTCCAGCAGCTCCACCGCCCGATCCTTGGAAAGCGGGAGCATATCACTATCCAGATACCCATAGCTGCGCATATCGTCCACCGTCAGCGTGGGGTCAGGCATCGGGACGGCCTGTTCCAGCTCCGGGAGAATATTATCTGCCGCATCGGTGGGGACAGCGACTGCACCGGTGATTTGTTCGGCGGCACCGAGGGGCAGTTCATTTGCCTCCTGCAAGTCTTTCAACAGCTCCAGCAACGCAAGACAGATCGGCGCAGCATTGCCAATGTTATGGAGCTTGCAAATTTCAAGAGCCGCTGTGGACAGTTGCTGTTCGGTGCCGTCGAGTACGCCGCCATCCAGCACTTTTGCGGAACCGGCGTCATAGATGGTGTAATCAATGCCCGTGTCGCTGCGCTGAACATGAATGTATTTGTCGTTGTCCACCATGTAGAGCTTTTCCGCCTCTGGCGCTTCCACGCTTGGCTGCTCCGCAGCGGCCAAATTCTCCCGGTCTATGCCGCGCTCCTTGCAAATCTCCGCAAAGTGCCGGTCGATGTCCGTAATCAGCTCGGATGCCGTCTTATTGATAGTTTCCAGACTGGCGCGAAGTTCTTTCAGCTCCTTGCCCTTTGACCATGTGGCGATATAGCCGAAGCTGTTTTCTCCCGTTTCAATACCGTAATACTGGCAGACCGCATAGGAGATGCTTTCGGCCTCGACCTCCTCGGTGTTGCGGCTCTTTTCACCGGGGACAAGGATCGTCTCACCATCGTCCGCAAGCTCCGTCATGTGTTCGTAGTCGTGGAGCTTGGCGTGGGCAATCTCATGGACGGCGGCGCATACCGTCTGCACCTCACTCATACCGGCGCGGATGGTGATGCTCTGCGCCTTAATGCTGAAAAAGCCGTCCGTATCCCGCGCAACGGGCTTTATCTCCATCGGAACGGGAGAAGCACGGCGCAGCGCCTCCATGAAAACCTCATACTGCTGCACATTGCCGCTCAGATCGGCGGCAAGCTGGGGCAAGGGCTTTCCCGCAGTCTGTGATACATCAAAGACGGACACCACCTTGAACATAGGGATACGGATTTCCTTTTCCTCAATGATGGCCTTGCCGTCTGCATCCAGTATCGGCGCGTTGGTTTCGGGGTCGGTCTTGATTTCCTTGACCTTTTTCTTATAGGGAGTAGGAGCGATGATGCGGATACCTTTTTCGCCTTTCAGGACGTTCCTGCCGAACTGATCGCGCCACTTGTTGAAGCCCGCCACATGGGTGGCGTCGGGGCGCTGCATATAGATGAGCATGGTATTATTGACCGAGTAGCGGTGAAAACGGCTCATAGTGGAGAGATACTGCCGGTACTTATCGCTCTCGAACAGCTCCTTGATGCCATTTTCGATGCTGTCAACGATCTCCCGCATCCGGTCTTTGCTGGTTTGTTTTTCAGCCATGATGATCTCCTTTCAGAAAAAATAGCGCCCCTGCGCAGAAGAAAACACATCCTGCACAGGGGCGATTCTCCGCATATAGACGTTGTTTTCGGGCTTGCGGATAGAATGACTCAGCCCCTTGGGATTCCGCATGGAAAAAGCCTTGCGGCACGGGGCTTTTACGCCCTCTATTTGCGGAGGTTCCAGTATTGTTCATGCTTTCGTTTGGCGTCCTGCTTTCTCCGCTCCTGCTTGGCGCAGGCAGGACAATACTTGGCACGGTTGGAGGAAGAATAGACCGGCTTACCGCAGACGGCGCAGCGCTTTCCCGGCCTTTCCCGCATCACGTCGGCCAGCAGCTCATGGTCTGCGGGAAGCACCGCGTTTCGGAACCAGTTGCACAGCAGCGAGTAGGAAATACCCTGTACGCAGACGCAAGGCTCTCCATCATCCAGCGCAAGGCAGTTGCCGTGATCGTAGTTACAGCAGAGCTTCCGAATGAGCTTTTTGGAGCGGCGGAGCTGCTTGTGATCCATACGCGGCGCATCAGCCATTGTCGAACACCAGCTTATAGCCCGTGCGCTGCCCATCGTCCTCCAAAAGAACGCTGGCATCATAGGTTTTCCCGGTCTTTTCCGAGTAGCAGCCTTTCAGCGGAGCGCGGCCATTTTTCAAAAGCGCAGCGGCAAGAGCTTTCGTCAGCGCCTTTTTCTTTGCGGCGAAGAATCGGCTGTTTTTCCAGAGGACAAAGGAACAGGCACGGTTCTCGCAGAAAAAGCCCTTCTGCGATTCTGTTACCTCGGCTCCGCAGCGGGGACACTTGCCGACCGCCTCACGCCCGGAGGGGAACAGGACTTCCGCACCGGGAATGGGCTTGTAGGTCTGCACCAGCTCATTCAGCATGGCAGCGATCCCGCCCATGAAGCTGTCCGGGGCGATTTCGCCACGCTCGATCTCTTTCAGACGGTGTTCCCATTCAGCGGTAAGCTGCGGAGACTGGAGCTGTTCGGGCAGAACGGTGATAAGCGCCGTGCCGGTGGAGGTGGGCAGCAGATTTGTGATCTTCTTGGACTTCCTGCGCTCCACAAAACCGGAGGACACCAGCTTTTCAATGATACCGGAACGGGTCGCCGGGGTGCCAATGCCCTTGCGCTCGGCATCATCAGGCATATCCTCCTTGCCCGCGTTCTCCATTGCAGCCAGCAGCGTATCCTCGGTGAAGTGCTTGGGCGGCGTGGTTTTTCCGGTCTTGACCGATGCGGTAGATACGGAAAGAGTCTGATTCTCCGTTACCACCGGCAGCGCAGGCGCTGCCTCTACCTGCTCCTGCTCATAGCGCTTCCAGCCGGGAGTAAGAACGGTTTTGCCCTTGGCGGTGAAGCTCTGACCGGCACCGTCCACCGTAATGACCGTTTCTGCATAGCGGTGGGGTTCATCTACCGCACGAAGCAAGCCTTTCGCCGCCAGCTTCAGCACCTCGCGTTCACCCAGCGGCAGAGAGGCCATATCTACCTTTTCCGCGCTGATGGTTGGGACGATAGCGTGGTGATCGGTGACTTTTTGGCTGCTGCATACCTGTTTGGCGCAGATGGTCGGCGGCTTCTCCATACCGCAGACAGCGGCAGCGGCAGCGACAAGGCCGGGGACGCTGCCCTCCATATCGTCGGTCAGGAAGCGGCTGTCGGTGCGCGGGTAGGTGCAGAGCTTCTTTTCATAGAGGGCTTGGAGATAGTCGAGGGTCTGCTGGGAGGTATAGCCGAGAACGCGGTTGGCGTCGCGCTGGAGGGAGGTCAAATCGTAGAGCGCGGGCGCTTTCTCAGACTTTTCCTTGCGCTCCACGCTTTTGACGGTTACTGTCTTGCCCTTGCAGGCGTTGGCAATAGCGTCGGCATCCTTTCTGTCCTTCATTCTGTCTGTCGCGGCGGGAAAGCCGCAATCAAGCTGGACGGTGTAGAACGGTTCTGCTACAAATGCGGAGATCTCCGCCTCACGCTGCACCAGCAGCGCCAGCGTGGGCGACATGACGCGCCCGATGTTCAACGTGCGGCCATACGTCAGGGAAAAATACCGTGTGGCGTTGATACCAACCAGCCAATCGGCCTTGGCGCGGCAGAGGGCGGATTGATGCAGGCCGTCATAGTCGCGCCCAGACTTAAGCTGCTGGAAGCCGCTGCGGATGGCATCATCCTCCATTGAAGAAATCCAAAGCCGCAAAATTGGCTTGGAGCATCCCGCAAGGCAGTAAACCGTGCGGAAGATCAGCTCACCCTCGCGTCCAGCGTCGCAGGCGTTGACCACCTCGGTCACGTCCTCCCGGCGCATCAGCTCCCGCAGAATGTCAAACTGCTTCTGCTTGTCCGCACGGACGATGAAGCGGAACGAGGTAGGAATGATGGGCAGCGCCGCCAGCGTCCATTTGGCATCATCAGCATTGTAAACGGCGGCATCGGCCAGCTCTGCCAGATGCCCGAAGCACCACGACACGATGTACCCGCTGCCCTCAAGATACCCGTCATGCCGGGATTTTGCACCCAGTACGGCGGCGATGCTCTGCGCCACGGAGGGTTTTTCGGCGATCACAAGGCGCATGGTGCAGCCTCCATTCTCTTTACGTCACGGTAGCAGGGGCGAACGCAGCTCTGTCCGAAGCGCTTGCAGCCATAGCAGAAGTGTTCCTTGGCAGCGGCGGGAGGGCTGTCCTCCCGTGCTGCTTTCGGCTTCTGCACCATCAGGCGTTCCAGCGGATTATTGGTGAAGTATCTCATGTGTCCGTATCCTCCGTAGTATCCTGTTCCGGTTCGCCCTCATACGGCTCAAACTCGTATTCGTCCTCGCCGTAGTCATAATCGTCCAGATCGGCGCTGCCCTTGGTCTGCGGCTTGGCCTTTTTCTGCTTGAAGATGTAGAACGCTGCACCGCCGCCCAGCGCGACGATCAGCAGAACGACAAGGATGCCGCCCACGCCGCTCTTTTTCTCCGGTTCCTCGGCGGCGGGTTCTGTCGGCTCGGCGGGAACTTCAGGCTTTGCCTCCTTGCCCACGCACTCGGTCATGTTGACCGCGCAGACGGGGCAGGATGTATTGACCGTACCGGCCACGCATTTTGTGGTGCAGGAGCAAGTGGCGGGCGTTTCTTCCTCGCCGGTCAGCGCCATCAGGTCAGCCTCATCCACCTGATTCAAGAAGTGGACGGTTTCTTCGCCCCCATCGTCACGGTCAATAATCATGTAAAACACATTGCCGTTCTTGCTTTCCAGCGTAATGAACTGTTTTCCTGCCTTGGTGCTGGAGCCAATATCGTCGATCAGCGTCAGATTGCCGTCCGGTGTCAGCGCGTCGCCGCCGCCCGTCATGCTGCCGAGAAGAAGTTGCCAGAGGTCGGCCAGCTCTTTTTCATCAAACGGAAGCGTAATGCCGCCGATGCTCACGGTGCTGTCGGCGGCGTCGGTAACAGTCAGATAGCCGCCGTACACATAGCCCACACGGGCGGGCAGCAGGATTTTTACCCAATCGCCGTCCCTGCCAATCACATCGACCACTGTGCCGTTGGGAAGCTGCGTAAACGCGGTATTGTCCAGCCCCGCGCCGGTGCGGACATTCAGGCTGCCGCCGTTGGTCGTGACCGTGCCGATCTGTTTTGTTTCCTGCGTGTCTGCGGCGATGCTTTCGGCGGCAGGCAGCGCATCATCGGGATAGTCGCCGCTGCTGGCAAAAGCGGAAACGGGGAAAATCCCGATGCACAGGAGCATCAGCAGCAGGCTGATAAAAATGCGCGGTGTGTTTTTAGTCATGGTTCAACGCCTCCTTTTCCGAAGTGGCCGGTGCAGGCGCGGCCTGCATACGGCGGAACAGCTCGGCAAACTGTTCCATCGTCATGCCGTTCTCGCGCACCATGCCGATGATGTCGGTGTCCTCCAACTCACGAATCTGCTTTTCCAGCTCGCGGTTGCGGCCTTGCAGATCGGAAATTTTGCCTTTGTTCTTCTCCAGCTCTCCACGGAGCTTCATAATTTTCGGGTTCATATCGTTCACTCTCCTTTACGGCAAGCGCCCATAGCGGTAGAAATGGGACTGCCAATAGTTTGAATTTAAGTTTGCATAAGAGATCGGATCTCCGCAGTGGATCATCATATTGTTGCCGACGTAGATACCCACATGGCTGACGCCGGGGGTATCATACGTTCCGGTGAAAAACACCAGATCGCCCGGTTTGACATTGGCAGAGGGTACGGGCGTACAGATATTGCATAGCCCCTGCGCGCCCAGCCTGCCCACATCCCAACCGGAATGATTGATGACCCAACTGACGAAGCCCGAACAGTCAAATGAGGTAGAGGGGCTGCTGCCGCCCCAAACGTAGGGGTAGCCGAGATACTTTTCCGCTTCCTTGATGATGGCGGCGAATACCTCATCGTCCAGCGTCTCCGGGGGAATGTCGTAGTCGGTATAGCTGCCCTCCACATACTTGCCGATGTAGCCCGAACCGGGGAACAGGTCGGGACGGTTGCCGAGGGTCGCCATGTAGGTGGCGTACATTCCGAGCTGTTCTTCGCTCATAATGTAGACGGGAACATGAGAGAGATTGAAGTTTTCCAGCGTGACCGTGCAGATGTAGTAGTCATACGGCACCTGATAGGTGTCCGTATGGGTGTTGCCGTCCGCGTCCGTCCACGTGTCGGTTTCTGTGCGATAGCGGGTTTCCACCACCACATCCTCGGTCAAAATGTACTGGCGGTCAAAGAGCATCTGGAGCGTACCCTGCACCTCATCCAGCGTCCATTCCCCTTGATGCAGCGCCGTAATCATGGAAATGAGTACATAGGGGTCATGCTCGATGGTGTCCAGATCAAAGTGGTACTCATCGTAGTCATGGGTGCTTTCGTAGGTGTCGAGGTAGCGCTGAAGCTCTGCCTCCATTTCGCAATACTGCGCTTCCGCACCCAGCATATCGGCGTCCTGCGACGGATAGGTACTGGCCGCGATCCCGGAGCCGACGCCATCCATTATCACCGAGCAGGAGGACAGGCCGTTGAGCAGAAATGCCAGCATCAGCAGAATTGCGGCGGCAATGGCAAAGCCGCGCCGGTGTTCCCACACATATTTGCCCGCTTTCTCAGCCTTTTCAGCGGCTTTTTTCGCGGCCTTGGCGGTATTCTCTGCCGCCTTTGCCGTAGTCTGCGCCGCCTGATTGTGCTTGGCAGCGGCATACTGCTTCTTAATTGCCTGCTTCTGCTGCCATTTGGAAACGGGATTGCTGGTGGGGCTGTCGATCTCTGCTTTCTTCTGGAGCGCGTCAAGATTGGCTCGTTCCAGCTTTTTCTCTGCACGGATGGCGGCGCGATAAGGCTTGAGCTGATGGGCACGGTGGGCAGACTGCACCAGCCGCCCGCCGCGCTCCACGGCTTGCTCTACCTTGTGCGCGGCCTCTACGCCTACATTGTCATCCTCGCTCTGCCGCACCTCCCGGTGAACCTGAGAGAGAACAAAGTTGGCGGGGGCATCCTGCACGGCATGGGTCAGCTTTGAGGGCGGCTTTTTCTTATCCACTTCCTCAAAACGGAGCTGCGTTTTGACCTTGCCGGTGGCAGGATCAAAGCCGCGCTCCTTTTTGACCACGGTTTTCTTGGGGATTTTCGCCTGCGCCTTATCCGCCTTGGCCTCCGCTTTTTTCACCCGCTTGATGGGTTTTTCCAGCTTCGGCTCGGCAAGATTGGCGTCGGAAAACTGCAAACGCGGTTCTCTTTTCATGCTGACGCCACCTCTTGCGGTTTGGTGGTCATGACGCGGTACAGCTCGGTGTCCTTCGGGAAGTGGTCAATGAAGGGCAGAATCGTGTTGCCGTAGAACAGCAGCCCCTCGCCCTCGCCGGAGTGGGTCACATAAGAAAGCTGATGCGGCGAAATGTTGAGCTGCTTTGCGAGAATCTGCCGGTCGCCAGCGGCCTGATTGAGCATATAGATGAAGTCGCTGTTCTCAAAGATGTTCTCAACCTCGCGGCTGGATAACAGGTCTTTGACATTTTGGGTGATCCCGGTGGGGATGCCGCCCCATTTGCGATAGCGTTTCCAGATTTCGACACTGTACGAAGCCGTCTGTTCCTCCTTCAAAAGAAGATGGAACTCGTCAAGATAGTAGCGGGTCGTTTTATGGGCGGCGCGGTTGATGGTCACACGGTTCCAGACCTGATCCTGCACCACCAGCATCCCGATTTTTTTGAGCTGCTTGCCCAGCTCCTTGATGTCGTAGCAGACGATGCGGCTGTTCACATCCACGTTCGTGTGATGGTTGAACACATTCAGAGAACCGGTGACGTAGATTTCCAAAGCAGTGGCGATGTACTGCGCTTCCTTTTCATCCTGCGCACGGAGGGCGTTATACAAGTCCTCCAGCAGCGGCATATTCTCCGGTTTCGGGTCATTGAGGTAGTCCCGGTAGACGATGCGCACACAGCGGTCGATGATGGTCTTTTCCACAGGGGCAAGCCCGTCCTTGCCGCCGACGATCAGCTCGCACAGCGACAGAATGAAGTCGGATTTCAAACTCAGCGGGTTATCATCGTCGCTGTAATCCAGATTCAAGTCCATCGGATTGATATAGCAGGGCGAACCGTCATAGCCCTTGCCGGTGGGCGACAGCTTGATGACCTGACCGTGCAGACGCTCCACCAGCGGCGTATATTCGCCCTCCGGGTCACAGATGATGATGTCATCCTTGGGGCAGATAAGAAACGCATTGGTGATCTCGCGTTTTGCCGAAAATGACTTGCCGCTGCCGGGAGTGCCTAAAATCAGGCCGTTGGGGTTTTTCAGCAGCTTCCGGTCTACCATGATAAGGTTGTTGGACAGGGCGTTGATGCCGTAATACAGCGCCTCGGAGCCTGTCTGGAACAATTCCTGAGTGGTGAAAGGCACAAAAATCGCCACGCTGGAGGTGGTCAAGCCCCGCTGAATCTCGATCTGATTCAGCCCCAGCGGGAGGCTGCTCATCAGTCCTTCCTCCTGCTGGAAGTCCAGCCGGGTCAGCGCACAGTTATACTTCTGCGCGATACTGGAGGTCTGGAAGATGTTGTTGTCAAGCTGCCGGGGTGTGTCCGCCGTGTTGAGAATGAGGAAGGTCAGCAGGAACATTCGCTCGTTGCGGGACTGCAAATCCTGCAACAGCTTTTTGGCTTCTGCGCCGTAGGTGGCAAGGTCGGATGGGATAATGTCCATATCGTACCCGGCGCGGACGGCTTTTTTCTGTTCTTCGATTTTGGATTTGTCGAGATCGGTGATCTTGCGCTTGACGGTCTTGATAGCGTTGACCTGATCCACAGACTGCACATGGAGGTTGACGAGGACGCTGCTCTCCATATCCAGAAAGTCCGCCAGCATCCGGTCATTCAGCTCCGGTGCCAGAATCTGCACGAAGCTGATTGCACCCAGCTTTTTGCCCATACGAAACTGCCTGCCGGTCTTGAACTCAAAGGAGCTGGGCGCGATAAAGTCCTTAGTGGACAGCCCAGAGGGAGCCAGCCAGTCCCATGAAAAGCGGAACGGTTCCTGCTCGTCCATCCGCAGAATGTCGTGCATGACGTGCAGGCGCTCAAAGCCGTTCAGCGGCGCAGCCACAACGCCCAGCCTCTTGAAGTTGTTCAGAAGGTCGGTTTCGATGCGCTCCAAACGGGGCTTGGCAGCGCGGAGGTTGTCGGCCTCAACGCCGAACGTGAGATACTTGGTCTTAATGAGGCCGTTGTTGCCGCGGGCAAGCTGATTTTGCAGCATACCGGCGTACTCGGCGCGGATGCCGTCAAACTCGTCCCCGCAGGGCGGAATGGAAATGCTCCGTGCAAAGGTTTCCTGCGAAGCCGAGAGGTTCACAAAGGAAAGCTGGAATTGCACGGAGCTGTCAAAGTAGTTCAGGAAATCGCACCACGCCTCAAAGATGGCGGTCTTGTCCTCATTCTGCGAGAGATGGTAGTTGATGTCCTGATACTGGATCGTTTTGGTGTAGCGCGTGTCGGTCACACGGCAGATGCCGTCCGGCCACATACGCTGATACGGGATGCTGTCCTGCGCCGATTTTTCTTTCTTATCCGTTCGGTTCGCTCTTGCGATGGCGATTTCGATCTGTTTTCGTTCGGTGCGGGTCAGCTTTTTCTTTTCGGACAATTTGATACACCTCCCGGTCTAACTGGTTTTGCCGCTCCAGAACGGCATAAAAATTGTTGGTCTTATATGGGCGCTGCTTCGGCCTCTGGAAGCACACACGGTAGATGTTGCGGATGACGACCTCCAGCGGCTGACCGTTCTTTTCATACATGGCGAACAGCATAGCCGGGATCATCACCACCATCATCACCATGGCGGCGGGGCTGGTGCCGATGCTGCCCTTGAGCAAGAAGAAAAGCGGTACGCCGATGAGCGCGCCGCTTCCGAAGCAGATGAGCTGTCGTTTTGTGAGGTTGAACAGCACCTTGGTTTTTACTTTGGTTAAGTCCTTTGGGACGTTGACATAGGCCATAGAAATCCCCCTTTATAAGAGCTTTTCATATCGAAGTTTCATCTGTGCCGGGTACAAAGCGGAGGCGGGCTTACGGCTGCCTGTCCAGCATTTGCCGCCTGCCAAGCCTGCGCAGTTCCAACCAGCGGCGCGGAGACTGCTGCCGCTCTCGCTATCCAGCGTATAGGTGATGATCTTGCGGTATCCCATTGCCTTTGCCGCCCGCGCGGATGCGGCATAAAGGATGCTGCAAGCGTTCTTCTCACCGGTGGTGCAAAGGCGATTGACCTCCAATGTCCAGCCATCATCCAGATACCGGCTCACAGGACGGCCTACGATTGCAACACCGACAAGCTCTCCATCCTTGGCACAGCCGATGGAAAACTTGTGCCCAGCAGTTGCCTTATGGTGCCGGTGATGCGCATTGACAAATGCGTTCGCTGTTGCAAGCGCGACGGGCGTGAGTGTCAGCATAGTATCACCCCCGTTAATGTGCATTGAACACGGACTTGGCAAGGCTGCTCGTTTTGAACAGGCAGAAGCACAGCAGCACCGTGTAGCCCATGCAAGTCCAGATGGCGTAGATGATGTCATCCACAAGCGCGATGTTCTGCACCAGAACGGCGTAGATGGCAACGCAGACGATGATGAGAAATGCTTGGAAGCCCAGCGCCAGCAAGGAACGGATGTAGTTCTGCCCCATGCCGCCCCATTCCTTGCCCATCATGGTCGCCATTGGGATGGGGGCAACAGAGGTGACGAGATATATTTCAATCATTCTTCCGAATGTGATAATGAAAATGCAGATGGTCAGCGCCCACATGGTAATGCCCACGAACAGCGATTGGAACCACAGGCCGAAGAGCGGCCCCAGCTCCATTTCCATCAGCCGATCCTCGATACCCACCATGACGCTTGAAATGTTGATGCTGGTGTCGCCGATAATCAGCCCGGAGGCGCTGGCAACGACGCTTTGGGCAGCGTCGAACACGCCCATCACAATCGTCCATGTGTTTGTTACAATCAGGACAGCGGCAGCGGACTTGAACGCCCACTTGAAGAATATCCATGTGTCCATGTCGTTGAGGTTATTTTTGTCGGTAATGAGCTGGATCAGTTCCAGCGTCATCACAAAGGCGAGAATTGCGCCTGCGATGGGGACGATCACGGTTTCCGACAGGTTTTGTATCATGCTGAAAATGCTGCCGTTCCATGCCTGCGGCGATAAGCCCACCTGACCGGAGATCTCGGCAACCTTTTGATTGGTTGCATCGAACATCCCGGACAGATTGCTCACGATACCGCCGATGAGCATTTCTTTCAGCCATTCCGTGATCTTATCCCATAAGAAATCCATAGGGTTGCCCTCCTTTCGGGAGGATGCCGCCCGAAAGCAGCACCCTCCGTGGATTTATGGGAAGCAAACGAGCTGCCGATTAGCCGAACAGACCGGACAGCAGCGGCACGAGGGTAATGCCGATCAAAGCCACGCCGCCGCCCGCCATCAGCTGCTTCATGCCCTGAGACTTGGCACCAGATAGCCATAGGTAAGCATTTGATATGATCTCCAGCTTTTCCCCGGCTCCACACCGTGCGTGCAGCTTTCACCGCACACGGCGTTCCATCGAATTTGGTCATACAGGGCTTGCAACACTTTATGTATGATGCTTTTTGCCAAATTCGACTTGTGGCCTTTCCTCCACCGTTTACTTTTTCACGGCTTCATAGGTACTACGCCACTACTTTCACTGAAACAAAGAATGGTTATTGCCTTCTCGCGAAGGTATTCCCATTCACCATCTCGCAGCCTTGCAACAGGCTAAATGTTTTCAGCTTCCTGCGTTCCGATATTTCTATCATAGGCCGCATTTAGGTTCTTCCTCTAAGCCTGTATTCAATTCTTTACGAATCGTGCCGCCTGTAACGGCACATGGACTTTCATAACAACCATTTTTACTTGTCCACGAATACCTCCGTATAAGGAGTACCACCGTTTCGATGGTATCAACGTTTAGACTTGTACATTCAGAAGTTCGTCAGTATTTCCATACATACTAACCATGTGCGGCTGACACCCGGCATATAGGATGCACTATCCACCTCTGGACAGCTTTCGGTTTCGGCCTTGCGGCCAAAACTACGGCATCTCTCTGCCGACTTCACCGAGCTTCTGACAATCGGCGGTTGCGCGCCTATGCCAGTCGGAGTATTAGTGTGGACGCTTCGGGACGTTACCCCCTCATTTCATCCATCGAAATATCAGTTCTCCAAGGTTTTGGACTTCATTCGTCCTTCGACCTGTGCCTGACCTTTTCAGTCAGGAACGCATCGCACGGTTGTCGTTGCCGTAGCCCTCCAGCAGATTGATCGCACCCCAAATGCCGAGGCCAGCGCCCAGCGCCACAACGAGGGTCTGAAGAACACCAACAGCAGAATTAAAGAAAGCCATAAATAGTACCTCCGAAAAATATGTTTTTAGATTTTGGAGGGTACATTTTTTCCACGAAGTTTCATCGAGTCGTTGTCAAAGCAGGCTGCCGCCGTCAGGCGACAGGTTCACCGGAAAGGTCTGCCTGATACACCTCAACTGCATCATCCGGCTTGAGCTTGAGGCGATGGGACAGAAAACGCTCTATGTCAAAGGCGTATTTCTTGTCATAATCCGCTGTGTAGCGGTAGAGGGGATGCTTGGTGAGATCATATTTGTTGGACAGAAACGGGCGGACGCCGCGAAGCTGCAAGATGCACTTGCCGCCATCCAGCACGGCAAGCTCGTCCACGCTCATCAGCTCCTTGCCCAATTTCTGATAGTTCAGCGAATGGGAAACCTCGCGGCCACGGCTCTCGCCGGTGTTATAGCTGTCGATGGTTTCCTTGCCCAGCGCCGCCGCCAGCTCTTTCAGCGTACCGGGTTCCTTTCCACCCAAAAAGATGGAGCAGTCCATGTTGCCGATGATCGTATCCGCGCTGTCTTTATACAGGGCTTTGAGCTGGCTCTGTGCCTGCAAGACAAGGCAGCAGGAGATTTCTCTGGAACGGATCGTCGCTACCAACTTCTCAAGCCTCGGTATCTGGCCGATATTCGCGGCCTCGTCGATCAGGCAGCGGACATGAACCGGCAAGCGCCCGCCGTACACATCGTCGGCTTTTTCACACAACAGGTTGAAAAGCTGGGTATAGCACATGGAAATGAGAAAGTTAAAGGTATCATCCGTGTCGGACATGATGATGAACAGGGCGGTTTTCCGGTCGCCCAGCGTGTCCAGTTGCAGCTCGTCATAGGCCGTCAGCTCCCGAAGCTCCTGAATGTCAAAGGGCGCAAGCCGTGCGCCGCAGGAAATAAGTATGCTTTTCGCGGTCTTGCCGGCACTTAGCTTGAATTTGGCATATTGGCGGACGGCGAAGTGGTCTGGCTTGCGCTTTTTCAGCTCGTCGAACATCAAGTCCACCGGATTTTTGAAGTCCTCATCGTCCTCGCGCACCTCCATCGCATTGATAAATTCAATGAGCGTGGAGAAGTTCTGTTCCTCCATCGGCGCTTCATAGTGGATGTAGCCGATGAGGGCGGTGTAGAGCAGCGTTTCCGCTTTCACCCAGAAATCGTCACCGGCTTTGCCCTCGCCCTTGGTGTTGGCGATCAGCGTCGTGACCAGCTTCAAAATGTCCTTTTCCGAGTGGATGTAGGCGAACGGGTTGTAGTGCATGGACTTCTTGAAGTTCAGGGAATTGAGAATCTTGATCTGATACCCGTTCTTTTGCAGCGCATGGCCGCAGGAAACCACGATGTCCCCTTTGGGATCGGTGATGACGAAACTGGTGGGATAGGTTTTTGATGTGCATTGGAGCAGATTGGGCTTCAACCAAAAGCGGGTCTTGCCCGAACCGCTGCCGCCGACGATCAGGACATTTTTGTTCCGCGCCGTTTTCGGGTCTTTGGGGCGGCTGTTCATCGTCAGCCGCTCCGTCTGCGTGAGAATGATGTTGTTCTCAAATGCGGGATCGACGTAGGGCTTGATGTCCTCGGCGGTTCCCCAACGGGCGCTGCCGTACTCCAGATTTTTGCGAAATTTCTTGGCGTTTTTGCCCTTGATATAGACCGCCAGCCGAATGGCGATGGCGGCGGCAACGCCCACGCACAGGTCAATGAGATGAAAGCTGGGGACAAGGGAGTGGAACGCCGTGTTCAGGCCGGTCATAATGTTCAGCAGCTTCGCCGAAGCGTCCGAACCGGGAGCCAGCCGCACCGCCTCGCTGACCTTGGTGGCCAGCAGCGCGATGAACACATACGGAATATTGGGAAGGATGAGCTTTTTGACGTTGACTTGCTTCATCGTTCCAGCTCCTTCCGCTTTGTCCTGTCCACCACAGCCGCCTGAATGAGCGACTTGAAGTGTTGCAGCTTTTCCAGCACCGAGGGGCGTTCCGCCTTCCTGACCTGTTTGGCAGTGTATTCCTTGAACGCGGCGGTCATGGCGTCGGCGTCCGGCGCTTTGAAGAACACCATGTACCGCTTTTCGCCCTTGACCTTGAATGGAGCGAAGTCAATGCCATACTTCCGGGCGATCCGATTGAATGAGCCGATATTCTGATCGGTAACTTCAATGCTCTGCAATCCCTTATCCTTGGCGGCGAGCTGCTTGACGGTCATTTTTCCGTGGGGATTGGCCTTGCTGTACTGATGCTTCTGATGGCCGTTTTTTAGCTGCTCCAGCAGCTTGGCAACGGCCTTGCGAAATTCCTGTTCACCCAGCTTTCCGCAGGAGATCATCAGGGATACGATTCTCTGTTCAACTTCTTCCTGCATGACTTATCACGCTCCTTTCCTTCGATTTGCAGGGAGAATGCCGGGACACTAAGGCGGAACCACCAGCCGGTGCAGAAGATGCTTATTCATTTCTGCGCCCCTGTCCCTTGACGGTCAGGATGCCGTCCAGCGTGGTGGCGGTGATCCGCAGGCGCTCGGCCACGGCGATGTCGTTTTTCACGCTTTCATCCACGATGCTGCCGCAAACCACCAGCACACGAGCGCGGCGCAGATGCTCCCGCGCCATGTCGATGCCGTCTTTATGCTCCTGCGGAATCTCATCGCGCAGGAACAGCGGCAGAAACAGCGTGGGGCAGATGGGCGAAAAGCCCGCGTCATAGACTGCCCTGCAATACTTGGCGGCATTTTCGGTGTTCTCAAACTCGTTCTCGCTCCACGGAGCGGTGATGTAGGCAAGGGGGCGTTTCATCGGTATCAAATCCTTTCTCCCGGAATCGGGCATGAAAAATGACGGCCTTTAGGGGCCGCCGTGAAAATCGTGATTGACCAGCATGGCATAGTGGTTGTCGATGGTGGAAACGGAATTGAACAGCGCCGCCATGAGATAGGCTTTCGTATTCCAAACGCGGGTGGTGTTCTCGCGGATACCGTCCATGACCTTTTCGATGTGCATGGAGGTGATCTTTTCAAAGCGCTGTTGGACGAAGCCGGTGGGATACTCCGCATCCCGCCCGATCTTGACTGTGGGGCTGCGGTTCATAGCAACCTCCAGCATAATCTCCACCAGCTCATCAAGCTGCATCCGGTCACACTGCTGACAGAGAATGTCGTATTCGATTTGCTCTCTGATCTCCGCTTTTTTCTCAAATCCGTCCGTCATTCCGTCCGCCGCAGGCAGAAAGAATGAATGAGTGCTTGATAGATCAGTATTTGATTTTTGAGTATTAGATTTCTTAGTATTTAATTGCGCGGGATTATCCGTATCCGGTGCCTCCGTATCCGGGTTATCCAGATACGGGTTTTCCGTATCTGGTAAAGTCGTATCCGGTGGAGAGGGCTTCCGGGGCTTCTCGAAGATGGTGTACTCCGTGTCGGAAATGCGCCCGTCCTTGCCGCGAAGCTGACGGCGGATGATGTAGCCCGCCAGCTCCAGCTCCTTGAGCGCTTTCCCGATGGCATCCACGCCCTCCTTGCAGATCGCAGCCAGCCCCCGCGTGGTGTAATTCCACTCGTCGGGGAGGGAGAGCATCATGGAGAGCAGCCCCTTGGCTTTCAGGGAAAGATTGCTGTCTTTCAGGTGATGGTTGCACATCACCGTGTAATCCCGCGTCCGTTCAACGCGAAATACAGCCATATTGCTTCAATCCTTTCCGCAGGGCAGTCAACCTGTTTGGCCGTCCTCCTCGGCAAACCGCGTATCCAGCCGCTTTACGCTCCAGTTCTGCTTGAACTGTCCCAGCGGGCCGGTGCCGAACTGCGCCAGCGCACGGCGATCCAGCTCCAGCAGCTTTTCCCACAGCTCCGGGTGATGCTTTCGCAGCTTCCGCAGCTCGTCGATACGCTGGAACGGGCAGCACCAGCAGGACGCACGGTGGTAAATCTCATACAGTCCACCGAAGTCAAAGCCACGGTCGTAACAGGCTTGGAGCGCCTGCGCCTCCGTGATGCCCCATTCCACGAGGGGATACCGCTCATTCTTGCAGCGCCACGCTTCATCGGCGGCGATGCCGACATAGTGAATCGCGCCCAGCTCGCCTTTGAGCCGGTTGACCTCCTTGGTGATAAGGTGCGTTTTGAGCTGCCCGGTACACCAGCGGACGCGGATTCCCGGCCAGCCGTTGCCGTAGGGCGGGATGCCCAGTCTTGCGCGGTTTTCCAGACTGCGGGGCTTCTGCTTGGGTTCATCGAACATCAGGTATTCAAAGCCATTGGGATGCCGCAGCGTGGTAATATGGATGCCGCGCTCCCGGAAAAGATGCTCGTCCAGTTTGGCAAGGTGTTCGTACATTTCCGGGAACTCCATGCCGGTGTCCGCTGACAGCACTATGTCGATGGGCATATCCCGTTCGATCATCAAAAGCAGCATGGCGGTACTGTCCTTGCCACCGGACAGGCTGACGGCGTGAAACTGCTTGCCGTTTGCGTTCTGAATGGTTCCCCGCATGGGGAAGCCGCTCCGTTTTCACTCCTTTCCCACATCACAGCTCATAGATGGGCTGCTCGTGTTCGTAGTAGGGATCGCACAGGGCGGCAAGCTCGGCCACCAAGTCCTCCAAATCCAGAGAAATCTCGCTGTCCGTCCAATCGCTGCCCTTGTAGACACGGTACTCGGTGACGTATTCGCCTTCTCCAGCGTTCACGCTGAATTTGGCAACGACGGCAAAGCCCATATCCTCCAGCAGCCACAGCTCCATCGAGCGGGCAGCAAACACCGCGCCGATATAGCTGTCGCCCACATCCTCATAGAGAAGCGTCGCTCGCTGCTTGAACAGCTCCGCGCTGCGGTAGTCCAGACTCAGCGCATTTTTGCCGTCTGCGCGGTAGGCATAGACCGTTTCGGCCTTGTTCCAAACGGCTTGCAGCAGGGCGTGATAGTCAATGTTTTCCAGAAACTCGTCGATCTCCGTTTCCGTGTAGCCGACCTCCGTACCCTTGCGGAACAGCGTGGTCAGCGCTTTTTCCAGCTCTGTTACTCTGCTCATGGTAATTCCTCCAATCATTTTAGTGACGCCGCTTTTTCCGATCAGGGAGGATATGCCCCTCAATGACGGCGGCGTGTTTGCGGATTTTGATTTCTCCGCGCCTCTCGGATGCCTGCGCCTTGGCATATCCCACGTCGGAGAGGAACAACCTCAGCCGTTCGCCCTTTTCACCCACAGGAGATTTCCACGACAGGACATCAAAAATAATCATGTGGCGGGTTTCGTCCATAAAGCGCTCCAGCGCAAGGATGCTGTGACCGCCGACAAAATCATCAGCGTTCATATTCGGCACCTCGCGCTCTGATCTGAAAGGCGGCAAGCCCATAGCGGGCGATCAAAGTGGTGTTGACGATCAGGCGCAGCGCCTCCGGGTCAATGACCTCCGGTTCCGCCAAGTCCGCCATCGTGACAGCCTCCGTCTTGTCGCAGAGGTCACGCGCCGCCATGAACAGCGCGTAGTTGTGCGGCGAGGTGCTTTTCAGCACCGCATAGCCGAACTCGATCCCGTCCTTGCAGAAGCAATTTGCCGTGCGGCGGTAAATGTCGTCGTTAGAGGTCAGCAGGTACATGGCCGCATAATAGGCGTTGGTATCCCTGCGGCGGCGGTAGCCCTGCACGGCACATTGATACTGCATCCTGCGCTCATGCTGCTCGTTGCTCCAAAGGCTTCCGGGATAGTGCTTGATCAGCAGGTTCAGGCGCTGGAACAGGCGGCGTTCATGGGGAAATGTCTCTAAGACTGCCTCGCGGTAGCCGACCACACCGGCCTCGATGCGCTCGGCCAGCCACGGGCAGCGCAGGGCGGTACAGCCCAGCTTTTTCACATACTCGGTACAGAGCTGGCAGCTCACATCCTTGGGGGTATATTTGAATGTGTTGATATACATGGCGTCCTCCTTTTGGCATGAAAATAGCGGACAAACAAACTGCTTGTCCGCTCAACGGCTCTGGTCGCGCTGGCGCTTTTTCTGCCATGCGTCCAGTAATTTGAAAATGGTGTTCTCGATTTGGAACGGGGTATAGGAACGTGGGAAATATTTGCGGAGCTTTTCACCGGAAAGGGTGATGTCGTTCTTCTCCGGTTTCTTCTGCTCCATCATAATGGAGAGCATGGTGTCCTCGTTCAGCTCACCGCTCTGACTGAGCTTTTTCATCCGCTGCGCCTGCGAGAGCGAGGGGGTGGTCTGTTCGCTGTCGATGGTTTCCAGAAGCAGCCCTTGTTCCTTGGGTGTCAGCGCCGCAAGCTGATAGGCGGGACTGAGGGCGATTTTCTTCTCGTCCACCATCTGCTGAAGCTCCGGGACTAACTGCGTCAGGGCGATGTAGTTGCGGATGGTATCTCCGCTCACACCGGCATCCTGACCAACTTCATCATCGCTGCGGAACTTCGCCGAAATTTTCGGCGAAGTCAGATCCGTCCGTGCGCCCTGCCGCTTGATGGCCTCCATCTTCATCTTGTAGGCTTTGGCGCGTTCGGAGGGAAGAATATTCTCGCGCTGGAGGTTGCTGTCCACCATGATGATGGTGGCAGCGTCCCGGTCAATGTCGCGGACAATGACGGGCATGGTAGTCAGTCCCGCCAGCTCACAGGCGTGTTTGCGGCGGTGGCCTGCGATCAGCTCATAACCGCCGTCCTCCCGTGGCCGTGCCAGCGCGGGGATGAGGACGCCGTATTCCTTGACGCTTTCGGCGGTTTCCTGCATGGACGCATCCTCCCGCACCTGAAAGGGATGATCCGGGAACGGGTGCAACTCGGAGAGCGGAATCTGAACAACTACTTCCCGCTGCGGTTTCGGCTTTTTGGATGGCGCGGGCTTTTTGCCCGGTTCTTTCTGCGCTGTTTTTTCAGTCATCGTGTTCCTCCTGTCGGCATCTGATTTTGGGTACAAAAAAAGGACATTTCTTCTTTTCAGAGGAAATGTCCTGATTTCTTGGACGGACTGACAGCCCGCCCAAACGGTATTTTATTTTTGTCGTTACTATAACACCCCCTACGAAATAACTACTTCGCGGCTCGATTTTCCGGTTTGGAAAAGGATGAAAAACCTTGCCAGATAACCGAAAACCCTTGATATACGGGGCTTTTCCGGTTTGTCGTAATTATACCGTAAGGGCATTCGCACATTTCCCTGCTGATTGATATGGGCTTTACCGCCCTGGCAATCGCTGACCGGGTAGGGCATGAGAGTATCGACATTACCTACCGCTACGCCCATCTGTTTCCTACAAGGCAGACGGAGATGGCGGACAAACTGGACTTTGAAAGGATGGGAACGTAACCATGTCACTGAAAAACCGAGACAACAAAAATCGCTGGAGGAACAAGACCGTGGCCTTCCGGGTGTCCCCGGAGGAAGATGAACAGATCGAGGCCGCTGTGCGGCTCTCCGGCCTGACAAAGCAGGACTACATCACAAGACGCCTCCTGTGCCGGGACGTAGTGGTACAGGGTAATCCCAAGGTCTACAAAGCCCTGCGTGACCAGCTTGCCGCCGTTCTGGACGAACTGCGGCGGGCCGAGGACGGGGCTGGCGTGGACGATGAACTGCTGGACACCATTCAGATGATCGCCGCTATCATGGGCGGCATGAAGGAGGATTGATAGATTGATGGATTCCAGAGAAACGAAAAGGACTGTCCCGGTTCCGTCTGTTGGCGCAGACGGGGAACAGCCCATTTCACAAACACCTACCGCAAGTATAACAGAGGAAACGACAGAAAACAATCCCCCTGAAAAAAATTATGCGGAACTGCTGCGGAAAATGCAGCGCATGAACGACCCGGCGTATCTCCCCACGATTTCCATGAACGAGTTGTACGAGAACGTCTATCAGAGCAGACCGCCCGTCATTGACGGTCTGCTCTATCCGGGGACGTACCTCTTTGCGGGAGCGCCCAAGGTAGGCAAGTCGTTTCTGATGGCCCAGCTTGCCTACCACGTCAGCATGGGCCTCCCCCTGTGGGACTATCCCGTTCACAAGGGGACTGTCCTCTATCTGGCGCTGGAGGACGATCACCGTCGCTTGCAGGAGCGGCTTTACCGGATGTTCGGCATGGACGGCACCAACGACCTCCTCTTTTCCATCTGCGCAAAGCAGGTCGGCAACGGGCTGGAGGAACAGCTAAAGCGATTTGTGCAGGAACACCCCGACACTAAGCTGATTATCATTGACACCCTCCAGAAAATCCGGGAGGCTGGCGGGGATAAGTACAGCTACGCCAACGATTATGAGGTGGTAGGAAAGCTGAAACGCCTTGCTGACGCTTGCGGCGTCTGCCTCCTACTGGTACATCACACTCGGAAGCAGCAGGCCGACGACAAGTTTGATATGATCTCCGGCACCAACGGCCTGTCGGGGGCAGCAGACGGGGCCTTTCTTCTTCAGAAGGAGAAGTGGACGGATGACACCGCCACCTTGGATGTGGTAGGACGTGACCAGCAAGACCAGCGGCTCTATCTCACCAAGGACAAGGAACACCTAACGTGGACACTGGAGCGTATGGAAACGGAGTTGTGGGTAGAACCCCCCGACCCGGTGCTGGAGGCCGTAGCCGCCTTTATCACGGCGGAGAGGCCGTCCTGGGGCGGTACGGCCACGGAGTTGGCGGCAGCCCTGCAAGTGGATATGAAGCCCAATGCCCTGGCGATGCGGCTGAACGTCCGGGCCGGGAAACTGGCAACGGACTATCATATCCGCTATGAGAACACCCGCACCCACGCCGGGAGAAGTA
>OLSM01000608.1_pt1 | contig 33106 bp, 24 predicted proteins | sample 1672721 | NCBI WGS metagenome assembly OLSM01 (sample SAMEA3136717, study PRJEB25190) | human gut metagenome
CACCAAGACCCCGAACCGTTCCCCGGCTTAACAACAAACCCGGCTTAATCGGAATGGATGATTGGATGTTCCCCGTCCCTGAGCGTGGCGACCGCGTCAAGGAGCATCCGGTTCGCCATGTCGGCGTTCGGGGAGCGCGACAAGGTCCAGGAGACCACCATCCCGTCGAAGCAGTCGACCACCGGGGAAAGCCAGCACTTGTACCCGTCCATGGTGAACTGGGTGACGTCCGTGACCCACAGCATGTTCGGCGCGTCGGCGTGGAAGTCCCGCTCCACGAGGTTCGCCGGGGCCTCGCCGATCTCGCCGGCGTAGGAGCTCCACCGCTTCGGCCGCTTCAGGTACACGGGCCGCATGGCCCCCTCGCGCATGATCCGCCTGACGACCTTCTCCGAGACGACGATCGGGTCGGACTCGTCAAGGCGCAGCATGCGGTGGATGGTCCGGTATCCCCATGCGCGCCCACCCTGCTCGAACAGGCCGGCGACGCGGGCCCGCAGCACGGCGTACCTGTCGCCCGCGGCGATCGCGCCGCGCTCGTAATAGTAGGTGCTGCGTTTCAGCCCCACGGCCTTCAGACAGGCCGCCAGGCCGAATTCACCCCTGATCGCGTCGACGACCCGCGTCCTCTCCCTGTTCGTCAGCATGGACGGGTCGAGGCGCGGGTCGTCGGCTTTTAAAACATCGATCGTCTCCCGCATCACCGCGTTCTCCAGCCGCAGGACCTCCACCTGCCGGCGCAGCTCCTCCACGTCATCGCCGGCCGCGGGCATCGGTTCGGCCGGCATCGGCGCGTTTCTCCTGTCCATCAGTCCCAGTATCCCCTCGCTCCGGTAGCGGCGCATCCACTGGTACACGCTCGTCGGCGTGCAACCCGCGTCGCGCGCCACGCGGGCGAGGGGCTCGCCCTCGAGCGCGCGTCTGGCCGCATTCGTCTTGCATTCCAGCGTATACGAACGCCTGCACGCGCCCGTGATCTCGTCGGCCTCCGCGTCCAGCATCGCGTTCAACAGCTGTTCGACCTTCTCCGACACCAACCGGTCCAGCTTCGTCTCGAGCATGTTCTCGTCGACCTGTAGAATCTGATTCGGCATGGTTCCGTCGCCTTCCTAAATAGGTTGATTTGGTTTGGCGACTGAAATCGTACCCGGACGACGGACCATGTCTCTCAACTCAAGCCTCAACCAAAATGCGCAACAAACCGGGCGTTATCAATCGGACACATTGGAGTCGGACAGGCTAAGCTGCATAGAACACCGCATCTAATCGGTTCGACACGCGCATTTCACTGCGCGACTGGACATTGACGTCCCTTTCGAGGTAATATCGAACCGGTTCGATACATACGTGAGTATGCAAATACGTAAACAACAAACAGGCAGATGCGCACGCAAATTGCACCCGCGCCCATGAGCCAAGGGAGGTCCCATGAAAAACAAAGTGCAACTCATCACATACGCCGATCGTCTCGGCGATGGCACTCTTAGCTCGATGACCGACATCCTGCGCACCCGCTTCGACGGCGTGTATGACGGCGTGCATATCCTGCCGTTCTTCACTCCGTTCGATGGTGCGGATGCAGGCTTCGACCCGATCGACCATACCAAAGTCGACGAACGTCTCGGCAGCTGGGACGACGTCGCCGAACTCTCCAAGACCCACAACATCATGGTCGACGCCATCGTCAACCACATGAGTTGGGAATCCAAGCAGTTCCAAGATGTGCTTGAAAAAGGTGAGGAATCCGAGTATTACCCGATGTTTCTGACCATGAGCTCCGTGTTCCCGAACGGCGCCACCGAAGAAGACCTGGCCGGCATCTACCGCCCGCGCCCGGGCCTGCCGTTCACCCACTACAACCTCGGCGGCAAGACCCGTTTGGTATGGGTCAGCTTCACCCCGCAGCAGGTGGACATCGACACTGATTCCGCCAAGGGTTGGGAATACCTGATGTCGATCTTCGATCAGATGGCCGCCAGCCACGTGCGCTACATCCGTCTCGACGCCGTGGGCTACGGCGCCAAGGAAGCCGGCACCAGCTGCTTCATGACCCCCAAGACCTTTAAGCTCATCTCCCGTCTGCGCGAGGAGGGCGTCAAGCGCGGCCTTGAAATCCTCATCGAGGTTCACAGCTACTACAAGAAGCAGGTGGAAATCGCCTCCAAGGTGGACCGCGTCTACGATTTCGCCCTGCCGCCGCTGCTTCTGCACTCGCTGTTCACCGGTCACGTCGAACCCGTGGCCCACTGGACCGAGATCCGCCCGAACAACGCCGTCACCGTGCTCGATACGCACGATGGCATCGGCGTGATCGACATCGGCTCCGACCAGCTCGACCGCTCCCTCAAGGGCCTCGTGCCCGACGAGGACGTCGACAACCTGGTCAACACCATCCATGCCAACACCCACGGCGAATCCCAGGCCGCCACCGGTGCCGCCGCGTCCAACCTCGACCTCTACCAGGTCAACTCCACGTACTACTCGGCCCTCGGCTGCAACGACCAGCACTACTTGGCCGCCCGCGCCGTGCAGTTCTTCCTGCCGGGCGTGCCGCAGGTCTACTACGTGGGCGCGCTCGCCGGCCGCAACGACATGGAACTGCTGCGCCGCACCAACAACGGCCGCGACATCAACCGCCACTACTACTCCACCGCCGAAATCGATGAAAACCTCGAACGCCCGGTGGTCAAGGCCCTGAACGCCCTGGCCAAGTTCCGCAACGAACTGCCTGCATTCGATGGCGAGTTCAGCTACGAGGTCGATGGCGACACGTCCATCACCTTCCGCTGGACCGCCGCCGACGGCACGTCCACGGCCGCCCTCACCTTCGAGCCCGGACGCGGCCTCGGCACAGACAACGCCACCCCGGTTGCCAGCCTTGCCTGGAGCGATGCCGCCGGCGACCACGAAACCCGCGATCTGCTCGCCAACCCGCCGATTGCCGATATCGACTAACCGTTGGCCCATAAACGCCACTCCGCTGTGCGCGCTCCAAGTAGTGCGCCCGGCGTAAGCTGGGTTCATGGAGAGCAAACCGCCCGCAGTGCACTGAAGCCAGTGCGCCCGGGCGGTTTTGCGTATGCGGGGTTGAAGGTCATGCTCCTGCGGGCGCGGCCCAAGCATCCCGCCGGAATCGACGAGACGAGCAGCAGAACAGAGAAAGAGCAGCATCATGTTGGAACCGTATGTGCGTCCGGGTATTGATGATCGCCCGGATTTGGACAAGGTCCTAAGTCCCGAAGACAAAGCCGCCGTGGCCAGACTGGCCATCAAGAATCGCCGCCGCCCGCCCGAAGCCTCTGCGGACCAGCCTGAGGCCCAGGCTGTGCGATTGGCTTCCGCCGGTTCTTCGGCAGCCGCTGCTGCAGCCGCCAGTGTGGACACTCCCGCGCCGGATATGTCGTCCGCCTACCTCGACATGCGCGATCCCATGGTCGCCGTCAATGGCCAACGCCCTACCGCAGGTCAGGTCTCCCGACTCAACTGGGGTTTCTTCGCTGCTTCAATTCTGGTCGGCGCACCTTGGGTGGCGTTGAACACCATTGCCATGCCCAACGCGATTGCGCGTACGTTCGGCTATGACACTGCTGTTGCCGGTCATATCGCCATCAATCCGGCCACTGGCCGCCCGTTGCCCGTCGCCACCGAATTGGCGATGCCCCTGGCCGTGTTGGTGATTGTCGGCGTAGTGGCCTCCATGTTTGCGATGCCGCTGATTTCAGTGTTGTCCGACCGCACACGCACGCCATTGGGCCGTCGTACCCCGTGGATGGTTGGCGGAGGTCTGCTGTGCGCGCTGATCACGCTGATTCTGGGGCAGAATATCGGCATCATTGTGCTTTGTATTTTCTGGGTGTTCCTACAGTTCGCCTATGCGATGCTTTCCGTGCCGTTGACCAGCGCCATCAGCGAACGGGTGCCCGACAAGTTCCGCCCTCGCATCGAACGCTGGCATGGCATCGGTGTGATGCTCGGCCAAGCGCTTGGCGTGTGCATGGGTGCGCTTGGTGTGATGTTCAATTCGTTTGCGCCGTTTAGTTACACCGCCGTGCTATTTGCAGTGTCCGGTATTGCCACCGTATTGATTCTGCCCAAGGAGCCTTCTAGCGCTGAGCAGCCGAACCAGCTTTTTGACCGCAGTCAGGTACTTGACCAATTGCGCCCGCCGGCCCACGCTCCCGAGTTCTCCCGGGTGTTCGCCGCCCGTACGTGCATGATGGCCGGTGTTGGGCTGACCGGTGTGTTTCTGTGGTATCTCGTACGTTTCTGGGTTTATGGCAAGGCCGTGGTACTTACGTCCGCGCCGCTGACCATTCCGGCCGGATTCCTCATTGCCGGTATGGCTGTGGCCACATTGATCGGTGCCGCGCTCGCCTCCTGGGCCGCCGGGCCGATTTCCGAGCGAATCGAGGAAAAGAACATTCCCGTGGCCCGTGCGGTGGCCGGTGCCTGCCTGTTGTATGCCGCTGGTTTGGCGCTCGCATGGGGGCTGGGCGTGTGGTCCACCGGCACTGCCCGTGAAAACGGCATGCTGCTGTTTGCGCTGATCTCCGGATTCGCCTTCGGCATTTACGATTCGCTCGGCCTTGAACTGGTGATGGACTCTTTGCCCGACCCGCGCCGAGCCGGCCACGACCTCGGCATTTATGCGCTCGCCAACTCGGCCGGTCTGGCGCTCGCCGCCATCATCGGCGCGCTACTGGTGAACGCCTTCGAGCACAGCTTCGGCTATTACCTGCTCTTCCCGTCCGCCATCGTCATGGTGCTGCTGGCCGGAATCATCACCCTCACCACCAAATCTGCCGAATAATAAACCGGTTCGAGTACACTGGTCAGCAGTGATCCAGTCCAGTACTCGCAGGGGAGCAAAACCATGGTCGGCATGCGCGACGTAGCCAAAGCGGCAGGGGTGTCCTTAAGCACCGTTTCGTTGGTGGTCAACAACACCGGCTACGTCTCGGCTGATATGCGTGCCAAAGTCGAGTCCGCGATGCGCCAGCTCAACTACATTCCCAACGAGCTGGCCCGCAACCTCTACCGGAACCGCACCAACACCATCGGCGTGATCATACCGACCATCGCCCACCCGTTCTTCTCCACACTCACCGCGCATCTGCAGCGCGAGTTCGCCGCGCGCGACCTCAAAACCCTATTGTGTTCCACCGCCGATGCGGACAAAGGCGAGGGCGAATACGTCGATATGCTGCAGCGGCACATGATGGACGGTATTATCATGGCCGCCCACACCGAGCATCCGGCCGACTACTGGACCTCCATCCATCGGCCAATTGTCGCTTTCGACCGCACGCTCGGTGAGGGTGTGTCGGTCGTCCGGTCTGATCATGAACAGGGAGGCCGTCTGATTGCTCGCCAGCTCATCGATTCCGGAGCGCGCCACGTGGTGCTCGTCGGCGGCCCGCGCTCCCAGTTCGCTGCGGCCACCACGTTCCCCACGATTCGCTACCATCTCACCGTCGAGCGTCTGCTGGCCGATGCCGGCATTGCCTGCGATTACGTGGAAGCCGGCGCCGTGGCCGACATCGCCGCCCACGAAGCCACCGCATGCGCCATTTTCGAACAGTATCCTGATGTCGACGCCATCGTCGGCTCCGATGTGGTGGCATCCGTGGCATTGCAGGAAGCCTCACGACGGGGTATCGAGGTGCCTGCTGATCTGCAAGTCATCGCCTATGACGGCACTCTCATGGCCGAAACCGCCGGCAAACGCCTGACCGCGATTCGACAGGACTTCCCGGCCATCGCCGCCGCGCTCGCCGTCCGCATGGACTCACAGATCGCCGCCGACGGTGGCCCCGCCTCTCCGTCCAAGAACGATAGCGCTTCGGACGTTGACACCCAACCCACTCCCGAAGAAGTCATCCCCGTAGCCCTCATCCCCGGCGAAACCACCCGGTGACTCCTATCTTGGCTCCCCTCTCTGAGGCTGAGCTGTGAAGCAAACAGTCCGGTGGACTGTTTGTAGGCGAAGGCGAGCCGGGAGGCGAGCAGGCAGACTGCGGGCGGTAGCCCGTCTGTAATTGCGGCCGAGCTGGCGGCGTAGGCGACTGAGGGGAGCCGAGTCACGGCCGCCCACAGTCACCCATCTCACATGACTCCTACGTCACAATGTCCACAATGTGAACCCTTGCTGGATTGGCAAGACATACAAACCTATGTTTACATTCCAGTTCAGGTCGAACGGCCTGAGGAAATACCGAAAGGAGGCCACGCGATGACTGGATTCAATGCTTCTGCGTTTGTATCCGCACGAATTATTAGCCCGTCTTCGCTGGCGGACTAATTCGGCACTGATGCTTGAAGCCCCGTCAACGAAGGCAGGGCCAATCAAGCTGACACAATCGGCACGGCCCTGCATGATGCGGGGCTTTTTTGTTGCGCTCACAAGGCTTACGGCAGAATCCCGCAGACGGAAACGGTAGCGGACAGTACACGGCAACAACACAGCGACAGAACAACAACCTCCCTGTGGGGCGAAATAATCGCCCGCCGATGAGAGTGAACGAGAGCAAAACAGGAGTAACAATGACTGCAGCAGTCGAAGAGACTGGCTTAGGGCAGGCGGCAGGTAAAGCCGCTACCTTGGTACGCGATTCGGTCAAGACCGTGATCGCCGCGTCGATGGTCGGTACCGCCATCGAATTCTATGACTTCTACGCCTACGGCACCGCCGCGGCAAACTACTTCCCGCACATCTTCTTCTCCGCGAAGGACAACCCCACCGTCGCACTGCTGATGAGCTTGCTGACCTTCGCCGTCGCCTTCATCGCCCGCCCGCTGGGCTCGCTGATCTTCGGCCACTTCGGCGATCGCATGGGCCGCAAGACCACGCTGGTCGTCAGCCTGATGACCATGGGTGTCGGCACCTTCCTGATTGGCTGCCTGCCCACCTACGATCAGGTCGGCGTTGGTGCAGTCGCCATCCTCTGCCTGCTGCGTTTCATCCAGGGCATCGGCCTGGGCGGCGAATGGTCCGGCGCGGCACTGGTCGCCACCGAGAACGCGCCTGAAGACAAGCGCGCACTGTACGGCTCCTTCCCGGAGCTCGGCGCCCCGATCGGCTTCTTCCTGTCCAACGGCACCTACTTCGTGCTCGAATCCTTCAACAATCAGGACGCGATGCTGGCTTGGGGCTGGCGTGTGCCGTTCCTGCTGTCCGCCATCCTGGTGATCGTCGGTCTCGTGGTCCGCGTTCACATGGAGGAGACCCCGATCTTCCGTATGGCTCAGGAGCAGAAGAAGGTTGTCAAGTCCCCGCTGACCGAGGTCTTCCGCAAGTCTTGGCGTCAGGTGCTGCAGGCCACCTTCCTTGTGGCTGTGACCTACACGCTGTTCTACACGCTCGCCACCTGGTCCCTCGCTTGGGGCACCAAGGAGCAGGGCGAAGGCGGCGGCAACCTTGGCTTCACCAACCAGGAATACCTGCTCATGCTCATGATCTCCATCTGCGTGTTCGCCCTGTTCATCGTGCTGTCCTGCCTGTACGCGGACAAGATCGGCCGCCGTCGCGTGCTGACCTTCTCCTCCTGCGCACTTGTGGTGTTCGCCGTACTCTTCCCGTTCCTGCTGGACGGTGGTCTGGTCGGCCAGAAGAACTTCTTCGCCAACATGGTGTTCCTGTGCGTCGGCTTTGCCCTGATGGGCATCGCCTTCGGCCCGATCGGCGCCTTCCTGCCTGAGCTGTTCGACGCCAACGTGCGTTACTCCGGCTCCGGCATCGGCTACAACCTGGCCGCCATCGTCGGCGCGGCTTTCGTGCCGACCATCGCCACTTGGCTGAGCTCCCACTGGGGCGTCCACTCCGTGGGCCTCTACCTTGCCGTGATGGCCGTGTGCTGCCTCGTCTCCGTGCTCACCTGCAAGGAGACTAAGGACGTTGACTTTACCAAGTGACGATGTTCACAACGTGAAAACCCCTAATTCCACTAAGTGAACCCCTACAGGGCTTTTCCGATGCGACGGGACTAAACCTGCATATCGGAAAAGCCCACAAGGAAAGCCACAACAGAATATCGCTCAGCGAAACCCCGCAGAACGCAAGAAAAATTCAACCCCATAAATAAACAAATAAATAAAAGGAGCGCCAAAAATGGCAGCAACTATCTGGTACGAGAAGGACGCCGATCTGTCCGTGTTCGATGGCAAGAAGGTGGCTATCCTGGGCTACGGTTCTCAGGGTCACGCCCACGCGCTGAACCTGCGTGACTCCGGTGTCGACGTGGTCGTCGGCCTGCGTCCTACCTCCAAGTCCGTGGAGTTCGCCAAGGAGCAGGGCCTTGAGGTCAAACCGGTTGGTGAGGCCGTCGCTGAGGCTGACGTTGTGATGATTCTTCTGCCTGACCAGTACCAGGCAGCCGTCTACAAGAAGGACGTTGAGCCGAACCTGAAGCCGGGCGCCGCCCTGGCCTTCGCCCACGGCTTCAACATCCACTACGGTTACATCAAGCCGTCCGAGGATCACCCGGTGTTCATGGTCGCTCCGAAGGGCCCGGGCCACATCGTTCGTCGTGAGTACGCCGCTGGCCGTGGCGTCCCGGTCGTCGTTGCCGTTGAGCAGGACCCGGACGGCAAGACCTGGCCGCTGTGCCTGGCTTACGCCAAGGCTCTGGGCGCTCTGCGTGCAGGCGCCATCAAGACCACCTTCACCGAGGAGACCGAGACCGATCTGTTCGGCGAGCAGGACGTCCTCATGGGCGGCATCAACCACCTGTGCGACCTCGGCTTCGACGTGCTGACCGAGGCCGGCTACCAGCCGGAGATTGCCTACTTCGAGGTGTTCCACGAGCTGAAGATGCTGGTCGACCTGGCCAACGAGGGTGGTCTGAACAAGGCCCGTTGGTCCTGCTCCGACACCGCCCAGTACGGCGACTACACCTCCACCGTCATCACCGACGAGACCAAGAAGCGCATGCAGTACCAGCTCAAGCGCATCCAGGACGGCTCCTTCGCCAAGGAGTTCATGGATGACCAGGCTGCCGGCGCCCCGAAGTTCAAGGAACTGCAGGAGAAGTTCTCCCACCCGCACCTTGAGACCGTCGGCCCGAAGCTGCGCGCCATGTTCTCCTGGAACAACGGCCCGGCCAAGGACCAGGACGAAGCCGAGTCCTTCAACGGCAAGATCGCTCGTACCCAGGTTCAGTGATCGCCTCCGCTCCGGCTCCCGCTGGCGGGAGCTACCAGTCGGTCGCAGACTGACTGAGAGCGGTGCATAACAAGGCCGCCGTTCCCGTTCATTCGGGAGCGGCGGCCTTCTGCGTTGCCGGTGATGCGGCCGGTAACGAAGCCGACATTGCCGCGTCCTGCGCCGCGTCACCCGCTCCCCGCCTGAACTGTTCATACTCCAATAGTGAGATGGTTCACGTTGTGGACGGTGAGGGGGCTGTGGCGGCGTTACCGGTAGGATAGTCCTCAGTTCTAAGGACAAAATCCTTAACGCTTGGATCGACCGGGCCCATGCCCGACCCCAAACGCGCGGAATGCAGGCTCCTGCATAATGCGCAACCACAAACGACACCGTGTGCCGGCAAGAGTGCCGGTACGCAAGTAAAGGAGTGCCAAACATGGCTGCACAAATCTGGTATGACAACGACGGTGACCTCTCCGTGCTCGATGGCAAGAAGGTCGCGATCATCGGTTACGGCTCGCAGGGCCACGCGCATGCGCTGAACCTGCGCGATTCGGGTGTTGACGTGGTCGTCGGCCTGCGCCCGACCTCCAAGTCGGTCGCCTTCGCCAAGGAGCAGGGCCTTGAAGTCAAGTCCGTGCCGGAAGCCGCCGCCGAGGCCGACGTAATCATGATCCTGGCCCCCGACCAGTACCAGCGCACGATCTGGGCCAACGACATCGAGCCCAACATCAAGCCGGGCACGGCCATCGCCTTCGCCCACGGCTTCAACATCCACTACGGCTACATCAAGCCTTCCGAGGATCACCCGGTGTTCATGGTCGCTCCGAAGGGCCCGGGCCACATCGTGCGTCGTGAGTACGCCGCCGGCCGTGGCGTCCCGGTCGTCGTGGCCGTTGAGCAGGATCCACGTGGCGACGCTTGGGACATCACCCTGGCTTACGCCAAGGCTCTGGGCGCTCTGCGTGCAGGCGCCATCAAGACCACCTTCACCGAGGAGACCGAGACCGATCTGTTCGGCGAGCAGAATGTGCTCATGGGCGGCGTGAACAAGCTCGTCGAGATGGGCTTCGAAGTCCTCACCGACGCCGGTTACCAGCCTGAAATCGCCTACTTCGAGGTCTGCCACGAGCTGAAGATGCTCGTCGACCTCATGAACGAAGGCGGTCTGAACAAGGCCCGCTGGTCCTGCTCCGACACCGCCCAGTACGGCGACTACACCAACACCTGCATCGACGAGCACGTGCGTGAGCGCATGCAGTACCACCTCAAGCGCATCCAGGACGGCTCCTTCGCCAAGGAGTTCATCGACGACCAGGACGCCGGCGCTCCGAAGTTCAAGGCGCTGCAGGAGGAGTACTCCAACGTGCGCATCGAGACCGTCGGCCCGAAGCTGCGCGCCATGTTCTCTTGGAACAAGGACGCCGTGAAGGACGCCGACGAGGCCAACTCCTTCACCGGCAAGATCGCCCGCGCCCAGGTGCAGTGATTTCTGAAGCTGTGAGGCCGTAAGACCGTAGAGCTGTAAAGCCAGGCCTTACCGCATGACTCAGGTCGTTGTCTTCGTCGTTCATCGCCGAAGACAACGACCTTTCGTTTATCTGGTCCTATTAATGTGTTCGTAAGCAATGTGCTTACGAACACATTACGAATATCAAGGGTTGCTATCACGCCAAATTGCGTCACTGTGTGCGCCCTCGCACACAGTGACGCCTGTGTAAACCCTTTATTTTTCAACGGCTCTGCAGATTGCGTCACTGAGAGAGGTCGCGCACAGTGACGCAATCCGCGCACAGTGACGGTCGATAACCATGGTTGTGTCGCACGATTCGCATGTTTCGTATGATCACGTGCGAGTTGCAGGATCCGACGCTGGTGGTATCAGCGCCGAGGCTCGTTCGCTGTCGTCTTCCGCGATGCCCGACTCATACGCGGCGCCCTTTGCGGCGTTCTCTGGCGCGGTACCTACGTTGCCGCTGACGGGCCGTCTCAGCACGATCATCTGCCAGCAGTGCCCGGAATTTCGGGTGTGGTCTATTCCGGCAGGTGGTGTCAAGGGCTTTCGCCACCCTTTGCGCGAATCGTCGCCGCCCCTGCGAGGTCAATATATCATCGGCAAAGACGACGATGACTGTATATCCCATCGCCCGCAAAGCCTGCCTCTTGCGTTCGTCCCATCGGTATTGTCGTTTGTCGCGGCGATGCGCGTCTCCATCGTATTCGATGATGACCCGTTGTTTGGGGTATGCGATATCGACTATCGCCTCGTGAGCCAACTCCGGAATGAGTATCTTCCAGTGTTTGACCGGCTGCGGCAATCCATGTCGCAACATCACGAGAGTGCAGCGGCATTCCATGGTGGAGTCAGTCACGGCATCGAGGAAAACGAGAGCATCAATGCATTTCCTTCTGCCCGGGAACGCGTCTGCTCCATCAAGGAACCGCGATATATTGGCGACCGTCATGGAGCCTGATGACGCGCGCAGTATGGCATCCGCCAGAACGATTACCTCGATTTGCGTGAGATACGGCGCCAGCAGTGCCCATGTCATCAGCGGGTGCGTGTAGACGATGGTGATGTTGTCGTGAGTCCATGTGAGGTGGGCGATGCCCGTCAACGATGGCGGGCATTTCAGGTAGGACGTATCTTTCCGTCCGGATCTCTTGGTTGGCTCCCCAACGTACAGTACTTGGAACTTCACGGCTTCAAATCTTGAACATAGCGGTGTCTCTATGCCTGCCAGACGTAATGCGGTCATACCGGTATAGACCGGTGGCGAGGTGTTGATGGTTTTTCGTGAGTGTTCCATGCAATGCAGGAACGTCGTGGATTGCAGCTGGCGCAGTGAGCGCGCAAGATAGTTGTTCGCGACTGTTGCGCTGGAGTTGACAGGGGTGTGCTGATTCGTATTCATGGATTGAATGTAAGCATGATAATCTGCGGTGCGCCACCGGCCGCCTCAAATCTGTGGATAAGTGTATAACTCATCGGTTATCCACAGTGATGTAGCGAATGTGGATATGTAACTGGCGGAGATGCTGCGTGTGGTGCTGCTCTGCGGATGGAGGAACGCGTCACTGTGTGCGGGGTGCGTCACTCTGTGCGTCCTCACACACAGTGACGCCCATGTAAATCCCTTATTTTTCAACGGCTCTGCGAGTTGCGCCACTGAGAGAGGGCGCACACGGTGACGCACCCCGCACACAGTGACGGTATTGCGGGCTTCCGCCGTGCACGGGTACGGGTATCGGATCATGTGACTGATCCGATACCCGTACCCAACGCCTCAGAGCGCCTGCGGGCGCAGGACGAGATCGAAATCGAACTCCGCGTCGTCGAGGCGGTATTTCTCGTGCAGCTTGGGACCGCAGCTGTTGGACCCGACGCCGGACTGCATGTAATCCACGCACACCACCGTCGAATCCGCCGGCTTCAGCTCGCTGTTGTGGGCCTTGGCGGTCAGCTCCTCCTGGGTGTAAGGCAGCGCCTGGAAGTCGAAGGCGTGGTCACCGGCACGGAGCACCAGCAGCTCGGCGTCATCGCTGGCGACGCTCGCCCAATCGCAGTCGTGATGGTTGCCGTTCTCCTGCGGCTTGATATACGGCTCGAACAGCGATTCGGGAGTGCCGGAGAACACGCCATGATAGCTGGACCGGCGCTTGTCGATGTAGCTTTCGTTCGGGCCGAGACCGCAATAGGCGATCTGCCGCATCGGCTTCGGCACGAACAGGCGCAGGCCGAAACGCGGCAGGAACGGGAAATCGGTGTCGCGCATCACATGCATGCGCAGCGCCACCGAACCGTCGGGCGCGATGGTCCAGTCGGCGTCGATGTCGGCGATGCGCTGCACAATCGGCGCCACCAGCGCCATCGTCGCATGGATCGTCACCTGGCCGTCGACCACCACCGAGCCGTCCTCGGACGTCGCCATGGCGCTCACGTCGCCGGCGTCGACGTTGCCGTCGTCGAGGATCGCATCGTCTCCAAACGAGGCGACCGGCGCATCCTCATCGTCCGCACGCAGTTCAATCGACTCGGGCTTGGCGATGACGTCATCCTCATCGACCAGTACACCGACCTCGTACGCGCGCGCCTGAGCGCGGTCATACTGGGCGCGAATCCAATCGGCCTTGATGTACTGGTCGTTGTCGGTGGGAGCGCGCCACACGTTCAGCTCCATCGGCCTGTTAAGCAGCGATCGGTTCGCGAACGACATCGACGAGAACAGGCCGGTACGGCGGTCGAGCACATACCGGAACGTCGAGCCTTCCACGGTGATCGAGGCATCGGTCTGCATGACGGTCAGCGGGTCTGCCAGCACGACGTCGTCGTAGCCGGCATCCGCGGCATCGTTCGCTCCATCGTCGGTGCCTTCTACGCTATCGGTGCCGTCATCGGCAACGTCGTCGACATCGTCATCCGAGCCGATGCCATCGGCGATATCGGCCAGCGCGGCGACGACCGTCTGATTGCGCGGATCCGTGGTCGGCACGGCGACCTCGTCGAAGCCGAGCTCGAAGCCGATCGGCAGTGTCTCGGTGTCCGTCGCCTGATAGTACTTCACCAGCATCGTCACGTTCCCGGCCTCGGGTATGGCATCAAGGATCTCAGCCGGTATGTCGACGACCGCGTCACCATGCGGCGCGATCGATGGCATCGACGGCGTGTAATTGCCGGGATGCTCCTCCCGGAACGCCGCGCCCGCCGCAGGGTCGCTCTCCCACGCAGCCCATGCGGTCTCCACGCCATCCACCAGCAGCTCGAACGTCATGAACACCGCGTCGGCGGCATCCAAGAAGTCCAGGTAATTGTGCAGCGTCACCGTGCCCGCGGCCGCGTCGAAACCGGTCACGCGCACCGGCCGATACACGTTCTTGAACTCCAGCAGCCCGGTATGCGGCGTGCGGTCCGGGTACACCAAGCCGTCCATGCAGAAATTGCCGAAATGCGGGTACTCGCCCGAATCGCCGCCGTACGCGTACTCGCGCTTGCCGGCCGCGTTCGTGCCACGGTCGATCGCATGGTCGCACCACTCCCAGATGAAGCCGCCGGCCAGGCCGTCATAACGCTGGATGCGCGTGAAATAATCCTCCAGATCGCCCGGGCCGTTGCCCATCGCATGGCAGAATTCGCACAGCACGTACGGCTTGACGCCGTTGTCGCCGTCATCGCCGTTGCTGCCGTCGCGCAGCCCGTCCGGCGTGCGCGGCCCCTCCTCGGAGAAGTACTGGTCGATCTCCTCGACGGACGGGTACATGCGGCTGTGTACGTCAAGATAGCTGTAATCGCACTCCTGTCCCTCATCCACATACCGGGCGCTCTCATAGTGCGTCAGGCGGCTCGGATCGAAGGTCTGCGTCCACAGCAGCGCCGCCTCGAACGTACAGCCGTACGCACACTCGTTGCCCATCGACCAGAAGATGATGCTTGCATGGTTCTTGTCGCGCTCCACGCTGCGCTGCGCGCGGTCAACGGTCGGCGCGATCCACGCGGGGTTGTCGGCGATAGGCCGGTTCCAGCGCTTGTTGACGGCCGCGTCGCTCTCGTCCGGATGCACGCCGCGCATCGCGCCGTGGCTCTCGTTGTCAGCCTCGGCCACCACATAGAAGCCGAGACGGTCGTACAGGTCGTAGAAGTGCGGCGCGTTCGGGTAATGGCTGGTGCGGATCGCGTTGACGTTGTGCTCCTTCATCAGCGTGAGGTCGCGCATGAGCTGCTCCTCGTTGATGACCGGGCCGGTCACCGGGTCGCTGTCGTGCCGGTTGACGCCGTGGAGCTTGATCGGCTTGCCGTTGACCTTGACCACATTGCCATCCACGCTGACCTCGCGGATGCCGACGAGCGCGGTGATGACCTCGTTCGCGGTGGTGTACACGATGGTGTACAGGTACGGCGTCTCGGCGGTCCACAGATGCGGGTCGTCGACTGCCAGGGATGCGTGCGCGGTCGGGGCGAACGCGCTGTCTCCGGTGAATCCGGTGCCGTTCGCGCCGCCGGCGAGCGTGCCGGTCACCGACGCGATGCGCAGTGCGGCCTGTGCGTCCGTGGAGTCATCGTCGATGGCGGCCACGTCGTCGATCGACTCGATGACGCCTTCTTCTTCGTCGTCCGCGGCGGTATCGTCGCTGCCAGTGCCGGTCGCGTCGTCGGCTTCGCTCGCGTCGGGCTGTGTCCGAACCGTCACGTCGTCCTCGTCCCCGGCCATCGGATCATCGATCGGCTCCGAGGCCGCCTCTGCCACCAGCTCGCCATCCTCATCGAACAGCTGCACCTTGACCGGCACATCCGCATCGTCGAAGAACGCGAAATCCACGTCGACCGTCGCGTGATCGACCGGCGACGCATCATATTCGTCATCGCTGATGCCGGCCTCAACCAGCGCGGAATCGACATTGCGCCAAATCGACGTATGCACGAACATGTCACGAATCGCATACTCGGGACGATCCAGCAGATACACGTCACGGAAGATGCCGCTCATGCGGAACTTGTCCTGATCCTCCTGATAGCTGCCGTCGCACCACTTCAGCACCAGCACGGCCAGCGTGTTCACGCCGTCCTCCAGCACGTCGGTCACATCGAACTCGCTGGTCGAATGCGACACCTGCGAATACCCGACGAACTCGCCGTTCACCCACACATAGAACGCCGAATCCACGCCCTCGAAATTCAGGTACGTGCAGGGCGCGTCAGGATCGGGCGTATGCATGAAATCGCACAGGTACACGCCGCACGGGTTGTCCTGCGGCACGAACGGCGGGTCGAACGGGAACGGATAGTCGAAATTCGTGTACTGGTGGCGGTCGAAACCATGGTTCTGCCACACGCTCGGCACCGGCGTCGTCGTGAAGCCGTCCGCCGCCAGCGCACCCGTGGCGGCAGTGCGCGGATCGGCGTTCTCCGGTGCGTCATCCCCGCCGAAATCCACGTCATAGAACACCGGGCGGCCGGCGGCGCGCAGTCGGGAGACCTCGGCGTCCAAGTCGTAGATGCTCGCATAATACTTGAAATCCCAGTCGCCGTTCAGCAGCATGAAACGGTCGGAATTCACGCGATTCTCGCCGACCGTGTCCATCGGCGTGGACGCGGGCACGTAATACGCGCGGTTCGGCTGCGTGCCGACATGTAGATGGCCGAGACTCTCGTAGTACCGGGGAATGAACATGATGGAGCCCTCCTTGGTTGTGCATGTGCCAGTGCGATGACACTGCACACCATTATCGGCGTCAGCATGGTCGAGAAGTAAGGCCTTTGCCTGGCTTCCGGCGATATTCGCGGGTCCTGGAAAGGTGGTCTCGCGCTAAACCAAGGAAAATGGCGGCTCGCAAGGTTTGTGGGGACTTCGTTGTGACTTGTGTTCGGCGTGTCGGATTATGGTGGGCTGGCTCTGTGCGCTCGTGAGCCGTTCCGGCTCTGTTCGCGCGTGCGGCGGCCATGGCTCCATCCGCGGGATGTGCGCGACTAAGGGCGGACGGTCTTGCGCGTCTGCGTGACCTGGTATGCGGTCAGCAGAATCGCAAGCCACACCACACCGGCGATGACGGCGACGCGATAGCTGGACGAGAAGCACATGAGCACCACGACGAATGCCAGGAATGCGAGCACTACATACGGCATCACGCGGGCGAACGGCAGCTTGAAATGGATGCGTCCCAGAGCCTCGTCTCCGGTGAGCCCGGCCAGCTCGCCGGGCCCGTCTCCGGCCGCCACACGGCGACGGAAATGAATCTCGGTGACCATGATCATCGACCAGTTGATAACGCCAGCAATCGTGGCGATCGACATCAGATAATTGAACGCGAAATCGGGCCACAGGAACACGACCACCACGGCCAGCGCGGTGATGGCCGCGGAAGCGAGCACCCCGACAACCGGTACGCCGTGGAAGTTGAGCTTGCCGAGGATTTCGGGCGCGTTGCCCTGCCTGGCCAGCGAGTACAACATGCGGGAGTTGGCGTACAGGCCGGAGTTGTACACGCTCATCACCGCGGTCAGACACACGAAGTTGAGGATGCCGGCGGCCGCGTGCACACCCACCGAGTCGAAGATCTGCACGAACGGGCTGGTCGTGCCGTCGATCGTGTTCCACGGCACCACGGCCATGATCACGCCGAGCGCGCCGATGTAAAACACCAGGATGCGCCAGATGATGCCATTCGTCGCGCGGGGAATGGTTCTGCGTGGATCTTCGGTCTCGCCGGCCGTGATGCCGATGAGCTCGGTGCCGCCGAAACTGAACATCACCACGACCAACGCCATCAACAGTCCGGTCCATTGGCCGTCGGCACTTTGCTGCAGCAGGCCGTGGGGGAGTACGCCGCCATCGAGCGCGAACCAGTTCGAGAAGCTCGCCTTGACGCCGGAATCCGTTGGCAGTCCGGCAATCAGTACCGCGAGCCCGCCGACGATCATCGCTATCACCGCGACGATCTTGATGATCGCGAACCAGAATTCGAACTCGCCGAACTTGCTCACCCCCAGCAGGTTCATCGCCGCAATCACGACGAGAAACACCGCGGCCGACACCCATTGCGGAATCGCGGGAAACCAGTAGTTGACGAACGAGCCGACCACGCTCAGCTCCACCATCGACACCAGAATGTAATTGAACCAGTAGTTCCAGCCGCTCACGAAGCCGGCGCGCTTCGACCAGTAGCGGGTCGCGTAGTAGCTGAACGCACCGGCCCTCGGGTCTTCGACCGACATCTCGCCCAGCGCCCGCACGATCATGAAGATAGCCAACCCGCCCACAAGATAGGCAAGCAGGATCGACGGGCCTGCCAACGCGATCGACTCGCTGGAGCCATAGAAGAGTCCGGTGCCGATCGCCCCTCCCAGCGCGATCAGCTGGACATGCCGGTTCTTCAACGATTTGCGCAACGCCGCCGGTGCCGGCGTGTTGCCGGTGCCGGGGCGGGAGGCCGTCGCCGTGCCGTCGTGCATGGTGTTCTTGCTCATCGGTTCCTCTCCATCGTTGCCGCACGCCGGCGACTGCTCGCGGCATTGGCCGTCTGCCCGTCGTTGACCCGCTCGCGCCCGTCTTCGACATTGCCGTCATCGCCGGTGGGACCGGGCCGTGATGCCGTGATCGCCGCACCCGCCGCAACGCAGGCCGATATCGGCACGACCGCCATTCTATGCCATCCGCTGACGAGTCGACGTCACCGTGCGCCGTTTTGTCTCCCGCATCGGCTCATCGGGGTGCGTCATGCCGCGGTGGGCACCACGGTCACGGTCTGAGCCTTCCTCATCGTCGCGGCGTCGACTTTTCGTGGCTATCTGCGTTTCAAGGGGGTGATTTCGTGTTCGCCGAACATCTAACTGAGTTTCAGGGGGTTGCCAAAACATGATACCCGGAGTATTGAGCACCAATTGCCATTGGAATCATGCGGTCTTGAGGGCGTTTATACTCGGCTACCAACCCCTCGAAACGCAGATAGATGTTCCGGAAGAGCGCCATCAACCCCTTGAGATGCAGATAGCCCAATTTTGCCGCAACATGTCTGCGATTGAGCGCCTAGCATCACGTTTGCATAATCGTGATTTACTAAATCGCGATTATGCAAACGATCTGTGCCGGTGCGAAGAATATGTCATGCCCCGTCGATTCCTTGTGACCAGCATCTCCGATTCGTCTAGTGCCGCTGCGGCACTCTGGCCGTATGATTCCGGGTGAGCCGAGGCCGGAATCGTCTGTCTCACCGGGCGCCGGGCATGCCCATGGTGAAGATGATGTGGGCGACGGTTTCTGGTGGGGCGGCGAGGTCTGTAGCGAGCCAGTACTGCAGCAGTCCGATGCTGCCGGATACGGCGAACCGCATGCGCATCTGCGCTTCGGCCGGGTCGCTGGAGGCGGGCTGCATCTGTTCGGCGACGGAACGGCGGCTGTAGATCAGGCCGAGCAGCTGTTGCTGGAAATCCAGGTCGGCGGTAGGGCTCATCAGCACCTGCAGATGGTTGCGGTTGTCGGCGATATAGCGGCAGATGTGCTCGATGACGTGCTCGACGCCGGCCGCGTCAGGCTGCATGAGCAGCTGGTCGAGCGCGGTCGTGACCCATGCCATCGTTTCGTCCTCGATGTCGTGTAGCAGTTCCTCGATGCTGTCGTAGTGCGCGTAGAACGTGGAGCGGTTGACGTCCGCCTGCTCGCACAGCGCCTTGATGGTGATGCTGCCGAGCGGCCGTTCGCGCATCAGGTCGATGAGCGCGTCCTGCATCGCCCTCCGCGTGTAACGGGTGCGGCGGCTTTCGGTCAGTTCCTTGGCCATGGCTGGTCCTTGCCTCGTATGGTCTCGCGCCGGCGGATTCCTGCCCGACATTCGGCAATCCGACTGTTGGTTGCGAAACCGACATAGTGTTGTTTTACTTGAGTATAACATCTGTTGCGTGTGCGGGGAGGTGCATGATGGCGTATATCGAATTCGACCGCGTGGTCAAGGAATACCCGTCCGGGCGCACCACGATCCGCGCACTGGACGAGGCCAGTTTCACCGCCGGCCGAGGCGAGCTGACGGTGATCCTCGGGCAGTCGGGCGCGGGCAAGACCACGGCGCTGAACATCCTTGGCGGCATGGACACCGCCACCTCCGGGCGCGTGGTCGTCGGCGGACGCGACATCACCGGACTGCGCAAACGCGACCTCATAGCCTACCGGCGGATGGACATCGGATTCGTCTTCCAATTCTACAATCTCGTGCCGAATCTGACCGCATTGGAGAACGTCGAACTCGCGTCGCAGATCTGCCCCGACCATTTCGACCCGGCCGACACCCTGCACAAGGTCGGCCTGGGCGACCGGCTGAACAATTTCCCGGCGCAACTGTCCGGCGGCGAACAGCAGCGCGTGTCCATTGCGCGCGCAATCGCCAAGAAGCCGAAGCTGCTGCTGTGCGACGAGCCGACCGGCGCGCTCGACTATGAGACCGGCAAGGAGGTCCTGCAACTGCTGCAGGACATCTGCCGTGACGAGAACATGACGGTGCTCATCATCACCCACAACTCAGCGCTCGCTCCGATGGCGCACAAGGTCGTCCGCTTCCGCTCCGGCAAGGTGGTGGGCGAGGATGTGAATCCCGCGCCGACACCGATCGCCGACATCGAATGGTAGGTGCTGTGATGGGACGGCATGCGCATAGGAACAAAGGTCGGAAGGCGGACGGTGATTCTGCCGGGTGGTCGCCCGCGTTCGATGTGCCCACCGAGGTGATTCCCGGAATCTACGACTTGGCGGCCGACACCGATACGGGCGGCAGGCCGTCTCGTGGGCGCTCGCTGTCGGGGGCGTTCGTCAAGGATACGATGCGCTCGTGGCTGCACGGGTGGAAACGGTTTCTGTCCATCGCCGTGATTTCGCTGCTTGGAGTGGCGGTGATGACCGGCATCTACGCCGGTTGTCGTGACACGTTCCGCGCCGCGAACCGGTTCTACGACGCGCAACGGTTGCACGATATCCAGGTGCTGTCGACCTACGGTCTGACCGATGATGACGTTGCGGCCCTGAAGCAGGTCCGTGGAGTCGATGTCGTACAGCCGGAACGCAGCCAGAGCGTCGAAGCCGACGTCAAGGGCACCGACAAAACCGTCACCATCAACGAGATCGGCGTGAACGGCCTCGACCAGCCGTACCTACAGGACGGCCGCATTCCGAGCAAGGCTGGTGAGGTCGCGGTCACCAAGAAGTTCCTCGCCGACAGTGGCATGGCAGTCGGCGACTCGCTGACCGTCACCCCGGTCGACACCGGCACTGCGACATCGACCGTTTCGGATACGGACTCCGCCGACAGCGGCGCGAACGGCACGGAACCGACGGACGAGCAAGCCGATGCATCGCAATCGGCGCCGAGCTTCCCGACCGAACTGACCATCACCGGCACGGTGATAGACCCCAAGAACCTGAGCAATCCGGACGGATACAGCGGTGCCAAGGCATTCCGCAACTCGCTCGCGTCCGACTACACGTTCTTCGCGCCGAGCGACGGCGTGACAGGAGACATCTACACCGCTATCAGCCTGACCGTGAGCGGCTCGACCGGCGAGGACGCGTTCGGCGACGACTATGACACGCTGGTCCGCGATGTCGCCGACCGCATCGAAGCCACGGTGCAGACCAAGCGGCAGAACGAACGCCGGCAGACTCTCGTGGACGCCGCGCAGAAGAAGCTCGACCAGGCGAAGACCGACGCCTACCGGCAGCTCGACGACGCGCAGATGCAGATCACCGAGCAGACGGAGGAGCTGAAAACCCGGCGCGAGCAGGCGAAAACCACCAAGCAGAGCCTCGAAGACCAGCTCACACAGCTTGAAGACCAATCGGAGCAGCTGCAGGACGGCAAAGACCAGGTCAACGTGGGACTGCTCCAAGCCCGCCAGGGCCAATCGCAGCTGCAGCAGGGCATCGCCACCGCGCAGACGATGAACGACCTGGCCGCGCAGGGCGCGCGGGCCGCAGAGCAGGCCGCGGACGCGGCAGACCAGGCGGTCGCCGGCGCGCAAGGTCTGCCCGAGACGGTACTCGAACCATTGCGCAAGGCAGCGAAAACCGCGCGCGACCTCGCCACGCAGGCACGGTCCAAAGCCGATGAATCCGCGGCACAGCTCACGCAACTGCAATCCCAGCTGAGCCAGGTCAACGCCACCATAGCCCAACTCGAAGCGCAATCGGCCACCTTGCAGCGGCAAACCGAGCAGCTGCGCGGCGGTCGCCAGCAGATCCGCGACGGACTCAAGCAGATAGCCGCCGGCGAAGAGCAGATGGACACCGGCGAACGGCAGCTCAAGGACGCGCAAGACCAGCTTGACGCCAAGCGCAAGGATGCCGACAGTCAGTTCGCCAAGCAGCAGCAACGCGTCGACGACATCGCCGCAGCCCGCTGGTACGTGCAGACGCGCTCGTCAATCGGCGGCTTCAGCTCGCTCAAATCCGACATTAGCTCAATCGAATCAATCGGCTACGCCTTCCCGGTCGTATTCCTGATTGTTGCGGTGCTGATGAGCCTGACCGCGATGACCCGCATGGTCGAGGAGGAACGCGGTCTGATTGGCACCTACACCGGGCTCGGTTACGGGAACGCGGCCATCGCGATGCGATACGTGCTGTTCGCCGCGCTCGCCTGCCTAATCGGCGGCGGACTGGGACTGATGGTCGGCTTCCTTGGCATTCCGTCGTTCCTGCTGCTGGTGATCGGGGGACTGTACACGGTGCCCGGCATACAGCTCGAATACGATTGGCTGTACGGGTCGGCAGGCATCGCGCTGTTCGTCGTCGGCGTGGTCGTCGCAACGGTCGTCGCCTGCGCCGGGGCTCTGCGGCAAAGCCCGGCGCAACTCATGCAGCCGAAAGCGCCGAAGGCCGGCGCGCGCATCTTGCTCGAACGCATCCGCCCGCTGTGGCGGCGGCTCAGCTTCCTCAACAAGGTCACCGCGCGCAACATATTCCGCTTCAAAAGCCGCCTGTTGATGACCGTCGGCGGGGTAGCGGGCTGCACGGCGCTGATTGTGTGCGGCTTCGCCATCAACGACACCGTCGCCACGCTCGGACCCAAGCAGTACGAGGACATCTACCATTACGACCTGCTCGTCGTCAGCGGCGACGACAGCGTCGATGCGATGCGCGCTCGGCTCGACAAGGACGGGCGCGTGGAACGTTCGCTCGATCTGCGGCTCGACAGCGGCGAGATGGACGCGGGCGACGCAGGCGAGACGATTCAGCTCATGATCGTGCCGGATGATTCAGCAGGGGCGCTCGGAGACATGATTACGCTGCGGTCCGCGAGCGGCGGGCATGGCAAGCTGCAGCTTGGGGGCGATGGCATAATCGTCGCGCAATCCGCGGCGAACTCGCTCGGCGTCAAGGCCGGCGACACCGTTACGCTACGCGACGGCAGTATGCGTCACGGCGAAGTGAAGGTCTCCGCGGTGACGCGAAACCTCATCGGCTCGAACGTGTATGTCAGCGAAAGTCTGTACAAGAAAACATTCGGCGTGTCGACGGCGGTGACGCGCAACGCCGTGATCGCCACACTGAACGGAACCGCCGACCAGAACATCGCGTACGCGGATCGGCTCGCACGCGATCCGTCGGTCGTGAGCGCCACCAGCACCGACGATCTCGAGCGCAGCTTCTCGTTCGACCTGATGAGCGCCGTCGTGGCACTCATCATCGCGCTCGCGGGCGGGCTGGCGCTCGTTGTGCTGTTCACGCTGGCGAACACGAACGTGTCTGAGCGTGTGCGGGAAATGGCCACGCTGAAGGTACTGGGCTTCTACGACCGCGAGGTGCACCGGTATGTCAACAAGGAGATGCTGATACTGGCCGGCATGGGCATCGTCGTCGGTCTGCCGCTCGGGCGCGCGGTCGGCGGGCTGCTTACGGCGGCGCTCAACATGCCCGCGTTGTATTTCGAGGTGAGCGTGCACTGGTACAGCTATGTGATCGCCGCCGCGGCGACGATGGCGTTCGCGCTGCTCGTGCAGCTGCTCACCAATCCGGTGCTCGACCGCATCGATCCGGTCAGCTCGCTCAAGTCCGTGGAGTGAGCCGCCCGCCACCGCCCTACTTGTGGTATGGCTCGCCGGCGTTGATTTTGTAGGCGCGGTACAGCTGCTCCAGTAGGATCACGCGCATCAGCTGATGCGGGAACGTCATCTTCGAGAAGCTGAGCCTGTAGTCGGCGCGGCGCAGGATCGCGTCGTCCAGGCCGATCGAGCCGCCGATGATGAGCTGTATGTGGCTTTCGCCGTGCAATCCGAGCTGGTTGATGTGCGCGGCGAGCCCTTCGGAGGAGAGCATCGTGCCGTCGATCGCCAGCGCGATCACATAGGCGTCGGGGCGGATGTGCTTGGCGATGCGCCCGCCTTCCTTGGCACGAATCTGCCGTTCCACGCCTTCGCTGGCATGTTCGGGGGTCTTCTCGTCGGCGACCTCGATGATGTCGAGCTTGCAGTAGCGGCCGAGCCGTTTGCTGTATTCGGCGATGGCGTCGCGCAGATACTGCTCTTTGACCCTGCCGACGCAAATGACGCTAATACGCATTATCCTGCTTTCTATCTGCCCGGAGGATTACGGAAGATACGCCGTCGTACTACTCCGAGAGTCACGGCACGACGATACCGCGACTCTCAGAGTCCCTCGGTGGGGGATTGGCTGACGCTCCGCCAGTCAATCCCCCACCGAGGGCATTGGTTGATGTGTGCGGATACGGCCGTTCAAAGCCGAAGGCGTATTTCGTACGTCGAGCGCTGAGGAAAGGCCGTATACGCTCCATCAATCAATGACGCCGTAGAGGCGGTCGCCGGCGTCGCCAAGCCCCGGCACAATGTACGCCTTTTCGTTGAGTTTTTCATCGACGGCGCAGACGACGACCTTGAAGGCGATGGAGGGATCGATGTGGTCTTGGACGTATTGGATGCCTTCGGGGGCGGCGATGATGTTGATGGCGGTGACGTCTTTGGCGCCGCGCTCGGCGAGGTAGTGGGTGGCGGTGACGAGGGTGCCGCCGGTGGCGAGCATGGGGTCGATGAGGAAGCACTGACGGCCGGTGAGGTCTTCGGGGAGACGGTTGGCGTAAGTGATCTGCTGGGTGGGGTGCTCTTCGTCGCGCTTCATGCCGAGGAAGCCGACTTCGGCGGTGGGGATCATTTTGGTCATGCCGTCGAGCATGCCGAGTCCGGCGCGAAGGACGGGAACGATGATGGGGGCGGGGCTGGCGATGTGCTTGCCGACCATGGGGGCGACGGGGGTTTCGATGGGCTTGTCGACGATGTCGAGGTTGCGGGTCGCCTCGTAGGCTTCGAGCATGACGAGTTCGGTGACGAGCTCGCGGAAAGTGGCGGATGAGGTGTTTTTGTCGCGCAGGACGGTGAGCTTGTGTTCCACCAGCGGGTGGTCGAGTACGTGAAGTTCCATGAGTACCAGCGTACCCGGTTATCTCACATTCTGGATGGACGCAGCGTGTTGCTTATGTGACGTAGTGGTCAGGATGTGCAGTGAGGTCGAACTGCAGGAGCCGAAGGCGGTTTCGACGGCGACGACATCACCAAGGCCGCGCCGAACCAGCGCATCCGCAAAGGCATGGCGTTCGTGCCGCAGGGGCAACAGTCGTTCGGCACGATGACCGTCGACGAGAACCTGCATGTGGTCGCCGGCCGGTACGGGTCCGAGGCGAAAACGCGGTACGACGAGGCCGTGACGATGTTCCCGGTGCTCAAGGAATTCGCCGTCGAACGGGCGGATCGCTACTATGTGCTGGCCTCCAGGCGCTTCATCGCCACCGGCGAAGGCGGTCCTGCACAGGTTGAGGCCGCCAAAGAGGCCATGCGCGTATAATCGCGCTCTCAAAACTCGCAGATACAAGGCTTTTTTCGAGCGTCAATCGTTATACCTGCGAGTTCTGAGAGCGCCTATTGCAGAGCCTTCATCAAAGAAGCCACATGACCCTTCGCCCGGACGTTGTAACGGGCGATTTCTATCGTGCCGGCTGCGCCTGTAACAGACACGCTGATGACGAATGTCGAGCGGATCACGCCTATGTGCGTGCGCCCGTAGAGCTTCTTTTCGCCGTACGCGCCGTAAAGCCGATGCACGGTCAGGTCCGCGTCCGACAGCAGCGGGAACGACAGGTGGTCGCGCTCGCGGAAACGCTGCAGCTTGTCGATTGGGTCCTTGGAGACGCCCAGCACAGTGAAACCGAGTGCGGTGAGCCGGGCAATGTTGTCGCGGAAGTCGCATGCCTCGGTGGTGCAGCCCGGCGTCATCGCGGCCGGATAGAAGTACAGCACCACGCGCTTGCCCTGCGCCAGCAGCCGCGACAGCGTGACGGAGGTCTCACCGCCGTCCGGGTTGACCGCAGGCAGGGTGAAATCGGGGGCGGGCTGGCCGGGGGTGAGTCGCGTGGGAAGGGCGGGCTGGCTGGATTGGCCGGGCTGCGGTGATTGGTCGTTTGCGTGTTTTTCTGTCATGATGCGTGCCCTTTTACCTCGATGCCCATGTGTGCCACCACTATCGCCGTCGTGGTGGACAGTCGCGCGACCGCGTATAGTCGAATCATGCAATGGCTGCACAGGATAGGCGAGGCGATTGATCCGCTGGTTGCATGGTGGCGGCGCTCGCTGACCGGGCGGGTGATTGACCGGTATGTGTCGCGGCGCGGGCCGCTGCTGGCGAACGGGCTGGCATATGGGCTACTGTTCGCGTTCTTCGCCGGCGTATGGATCGTGGTCAGCGCGCTCGGACTGGTGGTGACCGGGAGCGAGGAGATGCAGAAGACGCTGCTCGCGATGCTGCGCACGGTGATTCCGAGCGTTTCCGATTCGCTGTTCTCCGCGTCGATGCTGAGCGGAATCTCGCATACGCTGACATGGACCGGTCTGGTGACGCTGGCGGTGTTCTGGTGGACGGTCACCGGTTGGATGAATTCCCTACGCAATGCAGTGACGACCATGTTCGACGATTGCACGCAGGAGCTGAACGTGGTCAAGGCGCGATTGCGCGATACGGTCGCTGCGATCATGGTGGCGGTACTGTTCATATTGTCGACCGCGGCGGGCGTCGTCTCTGGCGGCCTGATGAGACTGGTGTTGCGGGCGCTTGGCATCGCCGACGATTCGCTGCCGGGCGCGCTGTTGCTGGAATCGACCGGTTTCGCTACCGGCGTGTTGCTGAATTTCGCGTTGTTCATGCTGCTGCTGCGCGTGGCCGCGCACATACGCGCGGGCAAATTCACGCTGGTGGGGGCGGCGCTTGGGGCTCTGGCGGTCGCGGTGGTGCAGCTGCTGGGCGCTCGTCTGTTGACGGGTGCGTCGCGCAACCCGATGCTGGCGCCGTTCGCAGCCATCATCGGCGTGCTCATCTGGTTCAACTTGGTGGCGCAGGTGATTATGATCTGCGCTGCGTTCATCGCCGAGTGCCGTCGGGGGGGGGGCGGGGAGAGCCGGAGCTAGCTACAGCCGCTGTCAGCCGACAGGGTAACTGGCACCAAGCATTGCCGGATACGATATCGTATGAGACGGCTGCGAGCTTCATCGCAGGTCGCAAGGTGCATGTCTTTCATGAGATGTGCCGTAGAGCATATGACGAGAGGGGAGTTCCCATGGCGATTGATGTATATGGTGCAACATGGTGCGGCGACTGCCACCGTGCCAAGAACGCGCTCGACCGGTTCGGCGCCGCCTACACGTGGCATGACATCGAGCAGGAGGAGGGCGCGGCCGACCGTGCCGTTGAGATCAGCGGCCAAAAGCACATCCCGGTCGTGCTCTATGGCGACGGGTCGTTCCAGGTCGAGCCGTCCGTCGTGGACATCCAGAACAAGCTCAAGGAGCTTGGCCTGCTCGGGTGAGCGGTGAGTGGCTGCGGCGGTGGCGAACGATGGCGGGCGGCTGATGGCGAGGTGCGGTATCGGCTGTCCGCCATTGAACACGATGCATCAATTCGCGCCTTATGGTCAGCGCTTTTGCAAAGTGAGGACAGCATCGTTGCTTGATTTGACCAGATTCTATTCGTAGGCAGAAAGGGCACTTGCGCCCGCAGCACGAACACCTGAGTGCCGCCTTCTGGCACCGCACCCGGACCACCAGCGCGGGAGCGGGACGCAACGGGGAATCGTCCACCGACACGTCCTCGACGACCATGCCTTTGACGTTCAGCAATCGTTTGAATTAGCTCTTCAACTAAGGCGCTTTCTTCGGTTGTATTTCTTGGTCGAATGTAGTATTGAATTCGCATGATATGGAAGCGCGGTTGTCTCTGACGTCTCCACGGGATAAGGAGCTTCGGCCTGACGGCCTCCGCGCCGTTATATCCATGTCGATGGGCGAATCGACGTGTCAGCGCATAAGGACATAGGGAAGAGCAATGACGAAGCCATCAGAGGAAGTGGAAACCATGGATGACGCCACCCCAGAGGGGAGCAAGCCCAAGGGTATTCAGCGCGCCAAGCTCACCGCCATCATCGTCGCGGTGGTGGTCGTGGCGCTGGCGGGTATCGGCGGCGGCTACGCCTACTGGACGCACCAAGAATCGACTGGATACCACGCGGCGGTCGAACAGGCCGGGAAGGCCGACAGGGCGCTCTCGAAGGCCGTGGACGAGGCCACGGCGACCGAGTACAAGGCTGATCAGCTCAAGGAGCCGAAGCTGCTGGGCAAGCTCGACGACGCCATCGGGAAGGCGAAGGCGCTCAAGGGCATCCCCAACGACGCCCCCAGCGAATGGCTGGCGTGGCGACTCGCCTCCGCGAGGCTGCCAGTTTCAAACGACGAACAACATGCCGATGACACTGAGGTGACCGTTCGGGAATATACCCATGAATAGCGACGCAAGTTGAGCGTGCGTGATGCTGACAATGTGGCTAGAGAGCTGTTACGGCTGCATCCCGGCATTTTCTCGTGACATGCCCCGGCTGCTTTCGAGTGGCCGGGATTTGTTGTATCCACCCCATGCGATTGTTTCATTAGTGCGACACGCCGAACTTGCGGCGGTGATGCACTTGTGTAACAATAAGTCATGTCAGCCAAGGAACTGACAAAGCGAGGTCACACAATGGGACTCACCGAAATAAGGAAGTCCCAAGGACTGACCCAAGAGCAACTAGCCAAGAAGTCGGGAGTGAACCGAGGGTCGATATCACGACTTGAGGCCGGCATAAAGCCCATAGGCAATGCAACATTCAACACCGTTGTCCGCCTGGGGGATGCTCTCGGGGTCAAGGACTTGCGGGACTTCCTCGATAACTAAAAAATGGGCCTTAGCGGCTGCCACCGCTAAGGCCCGGTGCTCAGTAATCATTGACCAATCTAACTAGTGGTCAAAGTCATTGATCTGACAGGCATCTGAAACACGAGCATGGTCAGCGACGACGGCACCACGGTGGTCAAAGTCATTGATCTGACAGGCATCTGAAACGCGTGGAAGTTGCGGGTGGCGACGGTCTGCGTGGTCAAAGTCATTGATCTGACAGGCATCTGAAACTGATCTCACGGCAACGATTGTTCGACGGGGGTGGTCAAAGTCATTGATCTGACAGGCATCTGAAACAGGCATGCACCAATAACCACTGCTGCCACGGTGGTCAAAGTCATTGATCTGACAGGCATCTGAAACCGACTACGTAGGACGCACACATGGGTGAATATTTGCTCGTTTCAAGGCCACTGTTATTGCCGAAGAAGGCCGATCGCGCTTTTTGACGATTATTGCGGTTCAAGGCCACCGTTATTGCGTATCAAGGCCACTGGTTGTTAGGCTCCTTTCACCATGCGAGGGACGTGTGGTGAAAGGAGTTACCGACAATGGTAAGGAAAATCAAGGCCAAGGCGATACTCCGCCTCAACGACCAGGGTCTGTCCGGGCGGGCGATCGCCAGATCGTTGGGGATTGCCAGGCAGAGCGTGGCCGAGGTGCAGGCCGCCTCGGCGGCCGCGGGAATCGCTTATCCGGACGTTGAGACGAAACCGGACGACGAGGTGTACTCGATGCTGTTCCCCGGCAGGGGCGAACGGGAAAGCGTGTACGAGCAGCCCGACTGGGCCAGGGTCCACCGCGAGCTCGCGCGTGTCGGAGTGACCCTGCGCATCCTGCACGGCGAGTACGCCGACGAATGCGCCGCCGCGGGCAGGCCTCGCATGGGTTACGACCGTTTCTGCAAGCAGTACGCCGCTTATGTGGCGAGGACCGGTGTGACGAGCAGGGTCGAGCACAAGGCCGGACGCACCATCGAGGTCGATTGGGCCGGCAAGACCATGCGGATCGTCGATCCGGTCACCGGCGACGTTTCGAAGGCGTACCTGTTCGTAGCGGTGCTGCCGTTCAGCCGGTACGCGTTCGTGGAGCCGACGCTCGACATGGGGCAGAACGCCTGGCTGCGGTGCCACGTTGCGATGTACGAGTGGTTCGGCGGCTCCACGCCACGTCTGGTGTGCGACAACCTCAAGACCGGCGTGATCAGCCATCCGCGCGACGGCGAGGTCGTGCTCAACGACGCGTACCGCTCCATGGCCGAGCACTATTCCGCCGCGGTGATCCCCGGACGCGTGCGCAGGCCGAAGGACAAGCCGTCAGCGGAGAACACGGTATGGCACGCGACCATGGCGCTGGCGGGAGCGATGCGCGACCGCGCGTTCGCGTCGCTGGACGAGCTGCGCGGGGCCGTCCGCGGGTGGCTGGACGAGTACAATTCCCGTCCGTTCCAGAAACGCGACGGCTCCAGACGGTCCGTGTTCGAGTCCAACGAGAGGCCGCTGCTGATACCGCTGCCGGGAACGGCGTACGAGGTGGCGGACTGGATATACGGCAGGAAGGTGCAGTCCAACTGCCACGTCGCGTATGCGCGCAACTGGTATTCCGTCCCGTACGCCTACGCCGGAACCGTCGTGGACCTGCGCGTCGGCTCCGACACGCTCGAGGTGTGGCACAAGGGCTCCAGGCTCTGCACGCACAGGCTCCTGCCCGCCACGGCGGCCAACCGATACAGCACGAACGAGACCGACCTGCCCGGGAAGGCCGGATGGAGGCAATGGGACCGGGAACGCTGCGAGCGATGGGCGAAACGCGTCGGACCGGACCGCGCGGACGTCGTCGGGAGGCTGTTCGCCGCGCAGCGCTTCGACGACCAGGGGGTGGAGCCCGCGTTGGCGGTGCTGCGGCTCTCGAGACGCTATTCCGAGCGGCGTCTCGAGAACGCGTGCTCGCTGGCCCTGCAGTCGGTCGCCTCGCCAAGGTACTCGCACATCAGGCCGATACTCGAGACCGGCCAGGACATGACCGGCGGGCTGACGGAAACATCCGATGACGGCGCCGGCGGCTGGGTGCGTGGCGGCGACTACTACGCGAACATGGGCAGGTGAGCGCGATGATCATCGATTCCGAGACCAAACGCAAACTGCGCGAGATGAACGCCGCCGAACTGCTCGACGCGTTCGAACGGCTCGACGAACGGACCGTCATGCCCCTGAACCATGCCGAGGTGGTCGGCCTCGCGGTCGACAACGCGTACGGCGGATACACCGACGCGAAGATCCAACGCCTGGTCAAACGGGCGGGACTGCGCTATCCGCAGGCCGACCTGCGCACCATCGACCTCGCCGAGGAGCGCGGGCTCGACCGCGGCGTGCTCGCCGGACTCGACGCCGGCAACCACCTCGGACAGCGTCTGAACGTCGCGTTCCAGGGAGCCACCGGATCGGGCAAGTCGTTCCTGCTATGCGCGTTGGTGAAATCCGCGTGCAGGGGACGCCACCGCGCCTGCTACATACGGATGCCCGACCTCGCGGAACAGGTCGCGGCCGCGGCCCTCAAGCCGGGAGGTCCGGCCAAGCTCGTGCGCAAATACTCCACGTACACGCTGCTCGCGCTCGACGAATGGCTCGTGGACAAGCCCGACGAGCAGTTCAGGCGCTTCCTGCTTGAGCTCATGGAACTGCGCTACGACAACGCCAGCACCGCGTTCGCGACCCAGCTGGCCACCAAGGAATGGCACAGCCGTCTCGGCGGCGACACCATCGCCGACGCCATCCTCGACCGCATCGTGCACAACACGGTATGGATCGACACCGGCGAATTCAACATGAGGCAACGGCACGGACAATCCATGCTCGAATCCTGACCAAAGGGGGTCAGTGGCCTTGAACCGGTCCGCCACTGGCCTTCTTTGGCAATAACGGTGGCCTTGAAAGGGAATAATCAGTGGCCTTGAAAGCTGCAAATATTCACATGGGCTCGCGTGGTCAAAGTCATTGATCTGACAGGCATCTGAAACCCAGCATGGAGAACGTGCCGAGAGAAATGGGTGGTCAAAGTCATTGATCTGACAGGCATCTGAAACGCGTTGTCGTGGATAATGTCGCGTCCTTGGGTGGTCAAAGTCATTGATCTGACAGGCATCTGAAACTCAAACCACTGCATAACGCGATCGAAACCGGTGGTCAAAGTCATTGATCTGACAGGCATCTGAAACATGATACATTGGATAGTGAGTTCTGCGTTAGTGGTCAAAGTCATTGATCTGACAGGCATCTGAAACGTCAACGTCCGTGTAACAGTCGCGGTACGCGTGGTCAAAGTCATTGATCTGACAGGCATCTGAAACATGATGTCGGGGACAGCGAGCGCGTTGGCGGTGGTCAAAGTCATTGATCTGACAGGCATCTGAAACCAGCAACGGGAGACTTGGAAGCATTGATGAGTGGTCAAAGTCATTGATCTGACAGGCATCTGAAACAGTCTTGCGCGATCAGAGGATATCCGATGAGTGGTCAAAGTCATTGATCTGACAGGCATCTGAAACAGACGTTTTCCAGCACGCGACACCTATCAGTGGTCAAAGTCATTGATCTGACAGGCATCTGAAACCGAAATCGGCGGGCGGCGCGTCACGTTGCAGTGGTCAAAGTCATTGATCTGACAGGCATCTGAAACACGTGCCGCGTTGCCGGTGGCGGTGTTGTAGTGGTCAAAGTCATTGATCTGACAGGCATCTGAAACTAGAAGATCAGTCGGTCGCGCAAGCGGCGTGTGGTCAAAGTCATTGATCTGACAGGCATCTGAAACGACGACATCACCCACCTCAACGGCAGCACGGTGGTCAAAGTCATTGATCTGACAGGCATCTGAAACAAGTAGATGGCCGCTTGCCTGGTGGTGAGTGTGGTCAAAGTCATTGATCTGACAGGCATCTGAAACTACTATGCGACGCCCATAGACTCGGACTGGGTGGTCAAAGTCATTGATCTGACAGGCATCTGAAACAGACCCAAGCGACGGAAACGACGATACGCAGTGGTCAAAGTCATTGATCTGACAGGCATCTGAAACGTGCGTGCCATCTCCTCCAACCTGATCGCGGTGGTCAAAGTCATTGATCTGACAGGCATCTGAAACGCGTTGATGACATCCGCGATGTGCAAGGCCGTGGTCGATAACGCCCGAATTCTTGCGCACTTTCGGATTCCGGCCCTGACGTAAGAGGGCA
>OLSM01000612.1_pt1 | contig 32863 bp, 29 predicted proteins | sample 1672721 | NCBI WGS metagenome assembly OLSM01 (sample SAMEA3136717, study PRJEB25190) | human gut metagenome
TGCCGGCGCAGATACGCCAGGGCTTCCACCTGGGCGGGCACGGGCGTCTCAAAGGACATATGGAAGTCCTCCCGCCAGCCCACCAGGGTGTTGTCCGTGCCACGGAAGGCCACGAAGGTACTGCCGTCCTCCATCTCCGCGGTGAGGGCAGAAAACTGGATGATCCGCTCCTCGTCCACCTCGTTTACATAGTCATGCAGGCGCATGCGGCCAAAGCGCTCGGACTCCGCCATGGCAAAGAGCAACGCCCGCCACTGCTGGAAATACTGTCCGCCGATCATGTTTTCCAGGCCCAGCAGCGGCGCGCACTCCCGCAGGGTCTTGCCCTGGGGGTCGGAAACGGTATCCTGGAAGGGGTTATAACTCAGGCTGGCCATGAGCAGGCTATCCACCAGATTCCAGGAGGCCTGGCGCAGGGTAAGGTCCCCGCGCCAGGTCAGATAATCCATCATGTTCGGCATGTCTGCCTCCTCCCGCATGCCTTACGGCGCTCAGGCGCGCCCGGCAAACTCCGCCAGCGTCACAGCCTGCCCCGTAAGACGGGATTCTTCTGCCGCCAGGGCCATCAAATGGCTCTGCACGGACACCTTGGCGCTGGAAAGGGAAATGGCCTGGCTATCCCCCCGCAGGGTTTCCACAAACTCCCGCATAATGGCTTCGTCGCTGCCGCCGTGGCCGCTTTCGCCGGTGGTGATGTCATAGGCGGTTTCCTTGCCGGTGCGGAAGTCCGTATGGATCACCTGGTTCAGCCCCATGTCGCCCCACAGCTGTCCCTTGGTGCCCATGAGGGTGATGGTGCGGGTGCAGCGGGCGGTAAAGTCGCACATGGTAAAGGAAGCGGTGATGCCGTCCTCAAAATTCAGGTTGACCACCTGATGGTCCACCACGTCGTTATCGCAGGCAAAGACGCATCGCCCATAGGGGCCCACCCGCAGGGCTTCCCGCAGCCCCTCTTCAGACAGGTCGGAGGACACCGCGTGGCAGAAGTACTCGGAAAGACGCTTGTTCTCCAGGTAGAAGCGCTGGGCGTTGTAGGGGCAGGTTTCCGCGTGGGGGCAGCCGTCGGAGCAGCGGTCCGGCGCGCCGGCGGGCTGATGGGCGCGATTAAAGTAGTTCAGGGAGCCATAGCTGGATACGCTCCGGCAGTCCTTGCCCACCAGCCACAGGAGGATATCCATATCGTGGCAGCACTTTTGCAGGATCATGGGGCTGGTTTCCTGGCTGTTGCGCCAGTTGCCCCGAACAAAGCTGTGGGCGGCGTGGTAATACCCCACGCCCTCCATGGCCTGGATGCTCACCAGCTGGCCGATGGTGCCCGCGTCCAGCAGCTTTTTCAGCTGCCGGAAGAAGGGGCTGTACCGCAGCACATGGCAGATGGACAGGATGCGCCCGGCCTTCTCCGCGGCCTGGCCCATGGCGAGAATCTCCTGTTTATTGGGGGACATGGGCTTTTCGCACAGCACGTGGTATCCCTTGTCCAGGGCGGCCAGCACGGGCGCGTAGTGCATCCGGTCCTGGGTGCAGATCAGCGCCGCGTCCGCCAGGCGGGGCTGGGCCAGCAGATCCTCCCAGGTGGTGAACACCCGCTCCGGGGGCAGGTGATGGTCCGCGGCAAACTTCTCCCGGCGGGCGGGATTGGGCTCGGCCACGGCGACGATTTCCAGTTCCTCCGGGTGTTCCAGGGCGTATACGGCATAGGCCTCCATGCCGCGCAGGCCCGCGCCGGCAACAACGGCGGTTACCTTCTTCATTTGCTTTTCTTCTCCTTTCTCTCCCAGTGGACGGTGGCCGCCTGGGGAAGTGCGCTGCGCAGCTTGGCCCGGGGATTGACGCACACCGGGGAAGCCGTCAGGGTCAGCATGGGTACATCGCTCAGGGAGTCCCCGTAGGCCCGGGACTCCTCCCAGTCCAGTTCCAGATGGTTGGCCGCCAGGTAGGCGGCAATGCGCAGGGATTTCTCCACGCCCTTGCAGTTCTCCCCCACCAGGCCGGTGTAGCGCTGTCCATCCGGCCCCAGGCCGCAGGGGGTGGCCAGCACGGCGTCGAACCCCAGGGCCTGCCCGATGGCGCGCATGTATACCTCCGGGGAGGCGGAAACCAGCAGCAGGCGGTAGCCTTCCCTTTGCAGGCGGCGCAGTTCCGCCATGCCCGCGGGAAAGAGCCGCTTTTCCAGCCGCTGATGGAAAAATTCCAGGGCAAAGGCGTCCATTTCTTCCACGGAGTGCCCCTGCAAAAACGACAGGGCCTTGTTCTTGGCCCAGGTATTGGTATACCGTTTGGGCAGCAAAATGGGCATCATGCCCGCCCAGGCAGCCACAACCAGGCGACGCAGGGGCAGCTTGCCCCGCCGCCAGGCGTACCACAAATAGGGAATAATGGAATCCCCGGGCGCCAGGGTCCCGTCAAAATCGAACAAGGCGAATTTCACACGCTGCACCGGCGTCGTCTCCTTTCGTAAGGCTTGGGAAAACACGGCGCGCACCTTTCCCCCGCGCAGGGAACCCGCCAGGGTTACAGGGGGCACGATTGATCCAAATCCCGGTGGGTATAGTGCCGGGTGCCGTCCTTCATTTCCGCCAGGAGCTGCCCGTCGCCCAGGAGCTTGTATTTATAGGTGGTCAAGCCCTCCAGGCCCATGGGGCCCCGGGCGTGGATCTTGCCCGTGGCAATGCCCACCTCCGCCCCGAAGCCATACACAAAGCCGTCGGCAAAGCGGGTGGACACATTCCAGTACACCCCCGCGCTATCCACCCGCTGCAGGAATTCCGCGGCGGCCGCGTCATTCCCAGTCACAATGCAATCCGTATGGTGGGAGCCATGGCGGTTGATATGGTCTATGGCCGCCTCCAGGGAGTCCACCACGCGAATGGACAGGATCAGGTCCAGATATTCCGTGTCCCAGTCCGCCTCTGTGGCCGGGTCGCAGGCAATCAACGCCCGGGTTGCCTCGTCGCCGCGGAGCTGGACGCCCTTGGCCCCCATGGCCTGCGCCAGGGGCGGCAGGAAGGCCTCCGCCACGTCCCTATGCACCAGCAGGGTTTCCATGGCGTTGCACACGGAGACGTTCTGGGTTTTGCTGTCCACGGCCACCCGCAGAGCCATCTCCAGGTCAGCGTCCTTGTCCACATACACATGGCAGATGCCGTCCGCATGGCCCAGCACGGGGATGCGGCTATTGTCCATAATCCAGCGGACAAAGGCATTGCTGCCCCGGGGGATAATCAGATCGATGAGGGCATCCTCCTTGAGCATGGCGCCCACATCTTCCCGGGTTTCCAATAAAATCAGGCTGCCCTGGGGAAGTCCCGCCTTTTCCAGGGCGCGGGTCAGGGAAGCGTGCAGGGCGCGGTTGGTGCCCAGGGCTTCCCGGCCGCCCTTGAGCAGGGCGGCATTGCCGCTTTTCAGGCACAGGGACGCAATCTGCACCAGGGCGTCGGGGCGGCTTTCAAAAATAACGCCGATCACGCCAATGGGGCAGGTAACGCGGTACAGGTTCAAGCCCGGGGTCAGCTCCCGGCTCAAGGTGGTGCGGCCGATGGGGTCCGGCAGCGCGCACAGCGCCCGCAGGCCTTCCACCACGGCGTTGAGCTTCTCCTCCCCAAAGCCCAGGCGCTTCACCAGGGGCGCGGCCAGCCCTTCCTCCTGGGCGCGCCGGAGATCCTCCTGGTTTGCCTGGAAGATCTCCGCCCGGTCCTCCAGGAGGGTTTCCGCCATGGCGTTCAGGGCAGCGTTGCGCTTTTCCAGGGGACAGGCGGCCAGTTCCCAGGCGGCGGCGCGAGCCTCCCGGGCCAGGGCGTGCAAATCCTTCATGGGCATTCCTCCGAATCATTCACGGGTTGCGTTTCCGCGCCCTTATTATACGAAAAAAAACAACTGATTGCAATGCAATGGAAGATGTGCTATAATCAAAAACCAGCAGAAAACGGCGTGGCATAGCAAGAGGAGGGGTTTGGATGCCACATCAAAAGGGCATCAAGCCCGTCGCGCAAAACCGCAAAGCCTGGCACGACTACTTTGTGGAAGAGAAGTACGAGTGCGGCATGGAGCTGTTCGGCACGGAAGTGAAGTCCATGCGCCAGGGCCGGATCAACCTCAAGGAAAGCTGGGCGGTGGTCCGCGCCGGAGAAATATGGGTGGAAGGGATGCACATCAGCCCCTATGAGCAGGGCAACCAGTTTAACCGTGATCCCCTGCGCCCCAAGCGGCTGCTTTTGCACAAGAGCGAAATCCGCAAACTGGACAGCCTGGTACAGCGGCAGGGCTACACGCTGATTCCCCTTTCGGTCTACCTCAAGGATGGGCGCATGAAGCTGGAGCTGGGCCTGTGCAAGGGTAAGCAGCTCCACGACAAGCGGGACGACATGGCCCGCAAGGATGCCCAGCGGGAGATCCAGCGCGCCTTCCGGGACGCGCAGAAACGGTAAGGAGAGGACAATGGCCATGCGTGCACCCTGTTTACCCCAAGGCGGCGTCATCGGCATCTGCTCCCCCAGTCATGTGGCGGAGCGCGGCCGCTACGCGCGCATAGAAGCGGGCATCCGCGCCCTGGGCTTTCAGGTGCGGGAGGCAAACAACCTCTACCGGGATACCTACGGCTATCTGGCCACCCCCGAGGAGCGCGCCGCGGACTTCCACCAGCTGCTGTACGACGAGGATGTGCGGCTGATTTTCTTTGGCGGCGGCGAAGGCGGCAATGAGCTATTGCCCCTGCTGGACTTCGACGCCATTCGCCGGCATCCCAAGCGCATGGCCAGCTTCAGCGACGGCACCACGCTGCTGTGCGCCATCTGGGCCAAGACGGGGTTGGAAACCTATTACGGCCCGTCCCCCAGCTGCTTTGAAGCGCTGTCGGACTATGACCGGGGGCAGTTCCTGCACCACCTGGTGCTGGACGACGCCGCGTGCCACAGAGCCGCCGGGCCATGGCACACGCTGGTACCCGGTCAGGCGGAGGGCATCCTGGTGGGCGGCTATACGCGGAACTTCGCGCTGCTGCTGGGCAGTCCCTATTTTCCTTGCTCCCTGGAAGAAAAGCACATACTCTTCCTGGAGGATCACCAGCAGTTTGGGGGCGTGGACTATGTGAGCGCCATGATCTCCCATATAGAGCAGAGCGGCTTTATGGCATCGGTGACGGGCGTGCTCTTTGGCCACTATGCCCCGACACCGCCGCCGGAGCTGCTGGCGCGGTTGACGCGCCTGGGGGAGAAATACGGCATTCCCGTGGCCTACTGCGACGACTTCGGCCACGGCGAAAATCACGCGGTATTGCCCATTGGCCGCGCGGCGCGGCTGGATACGCAGGCGCAAACCCTGCGTTACCTGTAAATAACACTTGCATTCTCTGCCCCAGATGGCATAGAATAGAGAAGGCGAAACATTGTCAGCTGTTCCTGGGGATGATCCGGTTTCGACGGGGGTTGTCGGGGACAGGATAAGCGAGCCGCGGACCCTGTACCGCGTAACAACGGGGAAAAACAAGAACTGACAATAGCGATTTCGCTTTCGCGGCCTAACGCCGCGACGCCAGCCCGGCCTGCCCGCGTGGCCGGTTCCTGACGTCATTTACGCGGGGAACGAGAACGCCTAAGCTTTGCAGCGTGCTTGTATTCATGAAGCTACTGATGCCTTCAGCCTGTCCGCGGGCGTAAGGCGGAGGGAATGTTAAATCACGGACTGCGCTCGGAGAAAGTCCTGTAAACGAGCCTTCGGACAGGAGTTCGACTCTCCTCATCTCCACGTTGTCTATGCCATGCAGGGCCAGGTCGTAGGACCCGGCGCTGACATAGACGCCCCGCAAAGCCGCCTGTAGCAAGGGTTTCACCTGCTCAGGCGGCTTTTGTTGTGCGAGTTGAACCCCGAGTAGAACCCCTCTCAGGGCGGCGGTATAGTCCGTGAACGCGTGCAGGCGCGGCCGGGCAACGGGAAAAAGCGTATGCTGGCCGCAGCCGGTTATCCGAAAACGGCAACGAAAAGCAATGCGACCAGCGCGATCATGCTCAGAACGGGGAAAAGGCAGCCGCCTCCAGTGAGCATCCGGCCTATTTTCTGCTGACGGCCTGCCTTTGTGGTGGGAATGCCGGTGGCACGGGCGATTCTTTGCTTGGCGGCTGTAATTCCCAGGGCACGCTTCCAGGAAAAGGACAGTCCGGGAATCCCTCTGCGTTTCCTTGCCATGGTATTTGCTCCTTTCTATCAAAAGCCAAGTTCTTTGGCCAGGTCCAGAACATCAATATACTCATCCAGCGTAACAACACCATCGCTGAGCACGTCATTGCACAGCTCGGTGAGTTTGGTATGCTTGCTGCGGTATTCCTTGACTGTTGCCAGGCGAGCAGTCGCGGTGACATGGGCATATTGCGCCTTGGCGATTCCACGGGCTATCTCTTCCATGGTTTCCTCGTCTGCCTGCAGATCAAGGGACTTGAATCCATCGAATATGCCCTCCTCCGATTCACAGGCACAGCAGAGCAGCAGCGCCGCGCAAAGCCCAAATCAAAGCATCACTTTCCTCATGTTTCATTCCTCCTTGCTGTCAACCGTTGCGTTGAGCAGCTGGAAAAAGCTGATTCATGGTCATCAGCACAATCGGGTATGGTCGTTTCCTTCCCTTTGGTGTTTTTTTGTTTTGGGGCTTGCAGATCCTTCTTCATAAATCAGGCAGGGTTTTTTCCTCATTTGGTTTCTTCGTCCGGCGCCTGTCCATCATGTGCCAGCCACCGGCATTCGGTCAGCTCCATTTGGGTAAATACAGCGCGGAAGGAAGAATCCTCGGGGCTGCAGGCATAAATGCCGAAGCGGATTTCCTCCCGCGCTTCGTGCAAATGACAGATGCGCATTTGCTGGAACACCACCCCGTTCGCTGAGCATTCGATGCAGAAGTCGCTCTCCCGGCGGCTGAGACGGTACCACATGGTTTTCACGTTCGCTGGAATTTCCGTTGTTGCCCAGTCGGAATAGCCATGGTTGGTTACAACGCTTCCCAAATGCTGAAAGCGCTCGTTTTCATACTCCACCGAGCCCTTGAGCCAGTTTTCGCTGTCCAGGTACAGCACAACGCCGCACTGGTCAAAGCGGTGGTGACTCTCGGTAAATTCCGTCCGCACCACAAAGGAAAAGTACTTTTCCGCCGTGGTCATTTGAAGCACCGGGGCATTGTCATTACGGAAATGATAGTACGTTCTTTGCCACAGATCCGTATGCGGTTTGGTAACCACTTCAATCTGATCCTGGGAAATTTTGTAGCTCTCCGGCTGTCTTGTCCATTGCAAGTCCTCTACGTTCCATTTCATGCCTGATCTCTCCAATACTTTGTCTTGTCCTCTTCGGTGATTTTCCGCAGTACCCGGCAGGGGGTTGCCCACGGCCACCACGCCGTCCGGGATGTCCCGATTAACTACTGGTAAAACAGATGATACCGTCCCCCATAGATTCCAAAGCCATTGGGATCGTTTAGCCACCCAATGGGCGCGCACAAATGAAACGCTGGCCGGTATTCCGTATTCACCAGCTGAGCCGCCGCTTCCTGGCGGCGCTGTGCCCTTTCCAAGAGCTGGGTCATAGGCGATTCTCCTTCCTGACAAGCCGTGTATTCCATGGGCCGCTCCGGCGGGAAGCGCCCCGGCATGCCCTAAGGGTATTGTGCATGGATTTCATACTGTATTGGGCGAATACGCCGGCAACCCCCAGGCACAGCAGCAGCATCCCCACGGACAGGAGCATCATATTGCGGTGAATAAAATCATCACAAGGGGAATGAGCAGTACCGCAAAATAGCGCCATTGCATTCAATGCCGCATGTAAAAGTTCCCCCATTTTGCTACCATGATCTGTGTAAGCATAGCGTTGATCCAGACCACAACAAGAGATACGCAATTATAGCAGCGGCTGTGAAGGATATATATAAAATGCGCCAAAGTACAATACGCAAAAGGGGAGTGGGCTGATTTACATGCATTACTACATTGCCTCCATTTCAATCATCCAGGCCAGCCGGTTAAGTTCCTTGATTAGATCCGTTGCGGAAAGCTGCCCCGCTGAAAAGCGTGCTTTCAATTGCTTAAACGCATTTGCATTCTCTACATCGTTGGGATGAAAAAGGCCTGGCATTGGTACGACCATATAGTCCACATACGAACGGAACCATTCTAGATCATTAGCTGTAACCAAATATTTCAGGTTCTCATTATTCAAATTTTTTTGCAGGGTTGCCTGTTGAGCCTCTAAGCGGATTTCCAACTCTTCCCGATAGCTTGGCTCAAGCTCCTCATTTTCCAGCTGCTGCTGCGTATCCTGAATCATTTGCTGCAACTTGGTAATCTCACTGTCATATTGTGGATTGAGAAGTGGTTCTGTGTTTTGGTAGAGATAGGTATTATACATGGGCCAGTTATTCTGGCACAACGCTTCCATCAATTGGATACTTAGCTCGGGATACTGTGTTTGCGCATAGACTGCATACAGATTTATATCAACCGATATGAGCGTCGGCTGCGTGTCATTAAGGCGCAGCGACAGCAGATCGTAGTCTGCATTTACAGTGGACTGCATAACTTTCAATATGGAATATGTGGTCTGAACGCCGGGATCACAGGTATACAATTCATGACCAATCTGATAGCATCGCTCCAACAACGGAACGAGCACGTCTTCGTCAAACGTGATGGATTCTCCAACGTATTCCTGTTGCATCATATAGTTTTCCAGCAACTCATCTACCAAAACTTCCGTATAGGAGTTCGCATCATAGAAAGATGGGTCGCCCCAAAAGGCCATGCCTGCCAGCGCTACGTCACAATCGGGATTTTCCTTCAGGTAAGCGATCCACCGCTCCAGAAAATCAAGAAATTCGGGAAAGGTGGTGGGAGTTGTCGCATCTTTCATCCCAGAGCGTTCCAGCGCGTCCGGCGAAAAAGCCAGGTAATTGATCTGCATAGTATGTGGAATCGCGTAAATCTTACCATCCATCATACATTGCGCTGCAAAAACTGGATGCAGATTCTGTATCGCACTGCGAATGATTTCGCTGCCGGACAGGTCCAGGCAATATCCTTTTTCCATAATTGCATGATAGTCGATACAGTTGCTGCTCAGTTCAAAAGCATCATAGTTAAAGGACCCCAACAGCATGTCGCTGGTCATTTCGCCGGTTGTCGCGTAATAGGTGTAGTCGCCAGTTTCCAGTTGAACATCTGGATATCGCTGTGCAAAATCCCCAGAAAATTTTGTACTCACACCGTTCAGTTTTAGTGTAGTTTCAGCCCTTGCACCGATAGTAAGCAGAAGGCTGACCAACAATATTAGGCTGATCCACTTCTTATGCATGCTCATGACATGACCTCCAAATATCGAATTACAAGAGTTCCACACCCTGTATACACAGGGTGTGGAACTCGTAATTTAGTCATAGAAAGTACCGGCAACCCGCAAAGTGCCTGTATCTCGGTCATCCAGACGTCCAGCTGGTGTTGTGTTTGCTTTACCATACGAGGCTGAATCATTATATGCATGATAGTTTGTGGATCTTGTTGAGTAAACCCACAGGGAGCTTGCGTAATTACCTTCATCTGTGAGGATGCGAACGACTGCACGGCGGTTCGAAGCAATGTTTGTTCCATCATCCCAGGTGAAGTGCCAATTTTTGCCATTGGATTGTAAAGCGAGATTTGACCACGTCGGGAACCCTGAAATTGCTGAGGTAGTGTAGTCGAAGAAAATATCCGCCGAAGCAACAGATATCATGCTCGTTAGCAGTACCACGCAAGTCACAACTCCAACTAGTTTCTTCATACACAAACTCCTTTCCCTCATCCTATAAAAGTATTCTATCATAAAACGAAAAGCCAGGCAAGAAAAAGCAGGGAAATTAGCCCCCATGCGGAAAATTGTCCGCTGGTCTACCGGGAAAAACACCTCTTTTCGGGAGGATTTGCTCTTTTGAAATAAATTATATGGCATAAAAATTTCCACATCGTACACAATAGCGTAACGAGGAGAAAAGCCGATGGTACATCCCGCCATCAAGCGTCCCACAAAGGCGCCGCTGCTGCAACGGCTCTGGAAAGCCAGATGGTTCAATCTGTTGATGGCGCCAGGACTGATTTATTTCTTCGTTTGCAAATACATCACCATGGCGTTTCAGGAATATTCCCCCAGCCTGGGCTTTTTGAAAAGTCCCTGGGCTGGCCTGAAGCATTTCCAGCAGTTTTTCCATGATGGGTCCTTTGAGAAGCTCTTCGGGAACACCTTGATTCTATCGCTGGAGAGCTTGATCTTTTCCTTCCCCGCGCCTGTCATGCTGGCACTGTTCCTTCATGAGATCCGGCACAATACCTACAAGCGTGTTGCGCAGACGCTCATGTACCTGCCGCATTTTCTCGCCGCCGTGGTCATCTGTTCCATTGTCTATCAGCTCTTTCCCATGGAAGTGCGCACGCCCCCGTGTGACGCTGCACCGTCCCTGCTAAAAAACTTTTTGACAACTCGGCCGCTGCATTTTACAATGTAGCGGCCGAGTTCTTGAAATCCGCACCATGCACAAAGGAGGCATCAACATGCAACGGATTCTCTTTCAGGGAGACTCCATTACCGACGCAGGCAGAAACAGGGAAAATGATCGGGAAACCGGCCGGGGATACCCAACGCTGGTCATGGGGCGTTTGGGATATGACGAGCCGGGCAAGTATGAGTTTTTCAACCGCGGCGTCAGCGGCAACCGGGTGGTAGACCTCTATGCCCGAATCAAAATTGATTTGCTGAACCTGAAGCCGGATTATCTCAGCATCCTGATTGGCGTCAACGATGTGTGGCATGAAATCAGCCGGCAGAACGGCGTTTCCGCCGAAAAGTATGAGCTGATCTTCGATATGCTGCTCAGTGAAGTGCGCGCCGCCTTACCGGATATTCGCATCATGATTCTGGAGCCCTTTGTGCTCCCGGGAGCAGCCACGGAAAGCACCGCCGAGCAGCCTGAACGGTGGTTGCAGTTTGCCCGGGAGGTCCCGCTGCGGGCCGCGGCTGCCAAGCGTGTAGCCGAAAAGCATCACGCAGTGTTTGTCCCCCTTCAGGAGCGCTTTCAGCAGCTCCAAGCCCAATGCGCGCCCGGATATTGGCTGGCGGATGGTGTGCATCCCACAGCCATGGGGCATGAGCTCATCGCCCGTGCCTGGATGGACGCCTTTGCGCAGCTGCGCCGGTTGTAACCCGCACAGGCACAGCATGGCACCTGAAAATCCACAGGAAAAGCACGGAACCGGTTAGCCCTGGCCAAGTCCAGCTTGTGCCAGGGCTAACTTTTTTCTATGTAACCCCAGTCATCACCCCACCAGCCCTTTTCCACTTCCCAAAAGGAACTTTGGACCCGCACGGTAGCTCTTTCACCGGAGAGCACCACATACAGATGCAACCCGCAGGCATTGGTCTCCCACAGTTCCGCATGGAGCTGAAAGCGTCCGGGCGCTTTCCATCCGCCGCTGACCAGGCATTGTTCTCCCAGGCGCGGGAACTCCGCTTGCACCCAGGTACCACAGCCATAGGGCAGCACCCATTCCCTACCATCCAGCGTCAGGGTGACGGCGCCAGGCGCTATGCAAATACGGGAAAAGGGCAGCGCCTTCCGCTCCAGGAAAATGGATATTTCCCCGCCGGGCTCCGCCTGCACATGATGCGGAAGCGCGTCCAGGGCCAGGCTGTTTAGCTTCTGCTGTAGCCGTTGCGCATCCTCCGCATTTGTGGGAAGCTGTTCCAGATGTCCCAAATGCCGGAAAAAAGCGTCATAAATGGGCTGCACGCCCGTGCTCTCGTCCATTAAATCCGCCAGCGTGCACAGGCAAAGCCCCGTTTCAGGAATACAAATAGCCATCTGTCCCCCCAGCCCATACATGGCAAAGCCACGCCTGGTTTGCCAGAACTGATACCCGTAGCCGAAGCGTTCCTCGGGGCCGGAGCGCTCAGAAGTATCCATCTGCCAGGACGTAGCCGCACGCAGATACTCCGCGCTGACAATTCCCCCTCCATCCCCCATGCAAAACTGCGCCAATCTGCACAGGTCAGGCAAGGTCATTATCAGCCCCGTCCCCCCCTGGGAGACACCCACGCCGTCCTTCAGCCAGCGTTTCTCTCCCGTCATCCCAATGTGCCGGAATAATCGTTCCTCCATGAAAGCAAGTATCTCCTGCCCGGTCAGCTTTTCCACCAGCGCGCAGAGCACCTGCGTCGCAGAGGTATCATAGCTGAAGACCGTCCCTGGAACATGCACCGGTACCCCTTCAAAGAAGGGGCGCGTCCAGTCCTGAGCATCCAGGGGAGTATACTGCGCGCGATCATAGCAGGTGGCCATGCACAGCATGTGGCGAAGGGTAACCTGCCGCAACAGCTCCGGCGTATGCTCCTGGACATCATCGGGAAAGTAATCCATGATCCGATGATCCAGATTGAGCTTGTTTTCCTGTGCCAGTATGCCAACGGCCAGGGAAACCACCGACTTGCTCACTGAATAGAGCCGGTGCGGCCGCTGCGCCGTATAGGGTTTCCAATAGCCTTGGGCTACCGTTTCCCCCTGTAACGCTACGATAAACCCATGCATCTGGTGCCCCGTCAATTCTTGCAAAAATTGTAATATCGCATTTTCCCGGGAATTTGGCATTTTGAGCCGACCTCCTCCTGTAGGGCAACAAAACGGAATGTGCCAAGGCGTTTGCCTAAGCAGAGACTGTCGCCAGCAGCGGCAGCCTCTGCCTGTATAAAAAGGGCCACCAACCATTTTTTGCAATAAGACAAATTCGGTTAACCATAGGGCACCGGAATGGGCAAGGGACTGATTTTGCAAGGGCTACAGCCCCGAAACCTGCAAGGCTGCCCTGAACGAAGGAAAGTCGGAGAGGCCACGGCCCCTCCGACATGTTTCAAGGTGGCGGGACAGACAGGGACTGTCAGCATCAGCGGCAATCTCTGCCTGCATAGTTCAGCACAAGGGTCAGTTCAAGGCGTTCACATACCGGTCATACTGCGCCTGACGTACCTTCAACAGTTCCTCCACCTGCATGGACTTCAGCGTCTCAATATAGGCGTCAAACTCCGTATCAATATCGGCATAGGAGCAAATGAAGGATATGGCACGCTCCTGCACATAGGTTTCAATATCGGTCAAATACATGCTGACCACGGACGCCTCGTCGGTGGTAGAGTATACCTCCGGGAACGGATCGCGGATAAAGGGTTCTTCATATGTACGGTCGTTTTCCACGTGCCACTTGGCCAGCAATACATCCGTGGCGGGAATGGATTGCTGGGAAGGCATGCAGGGCGCGTTGATACCCAGTCCCTGATACCAGATGGTATCTTCCGTGCACCGGGGCAGATACTGACGGCTGCCATCCTCCAGGGTCTCATAGGTCAGTCCTTCCATGCCCCATACATATAGATCCTGTGCCTCTTCGCTCATGGCATAATCCAGGAATCTGATGGCCAGGTCCACATCCGCCGCTTTTGCATTGACGCCAAAGATACCGCTGATGGGATTGCGTCCCACATAGAAGCCCTCGTATTCGCCGCTGAGCGGGGCAGCACCGGCAATGATGCCTTCCTCGCCGTTGTAATCGGGGTATTGTGCGCTGTACAGGGTGGACATCTGCCAGCTGAAGTCAAAGGTCACACCGGTGGTATCGTTGGCACAACGGCTTACGATTTGGTCACGGTTCAGGGACGCAAACTCCACTTCCAGCAGCCCCTCCGTGTACAGGCTGTTAAGGAATTTCAGATATCAATACCGATGCAGAAGTCCTCGACGAAGACGGTGAAATCATCCCGGGACTATACGCTTGTGGCGAAGTAACCGGTGGCATTCACGGCAGCAACCGGCTGGGCGGCAATGCGCTTGCCGACATTCTGGTTTACGGCCGTATTGCCGGCGCAAACGCCGCCAAGGCGGAATAACCCCCTTTCAAGGCATTCCGCAGCATCCTTGTCCCTGTAATCAAAAGAGCCCTGTGCCTATCCCCCCGATATCTTCGCAAGGGATAGGCACAGGGCTTTTTCCATCCTGCGTCCTGTGCGCGGCGGAACTTTGTGCTGGAAAAGGTGCGGCCTTGCCGCGGAGGTTCCGGAGCACCCGCGGTATGGCTCAGCATCGCTCCTCCTGGGGAATATGCGCCTCAATGGTATACCGGCGCCGTCCCTCCGTGGACTTGCCATACTGGATGGCCTGCGTGGGGCAGGCGTTGATGCAGCGCATGCACTGGTAGCACTGCGCCTGCCACTGGGGTTTTCCATCCTTCAGGGAGATGGCGGACGCCGGGCAATTCCGGGCGCACGTCCCGCATCCGTTGCAGCGGTCCGTGACAAAAAAGGGCTTGGTAGTCCGGCAAATCTGTTGAACCCAAAGTTGGCCATCCGGGATTTCGCCCCGGCCAGCGCCCCCCCATGCACGCGATCCACCCGCTGGCGGTGCAGGATCTCCTGGGCTATCTGCTGCAATGCTTTCCGGGCCGAGGCAATCTTTTCCTGGATCACTGCGTCGCTGTCGTTGTCTGAGCCGATGATGTAATTATTCGGCATCACCAAACTGTAACTGCTGTCCAAGGGGTATTCCTTCGCAAAGCGTTTCATGGTCAGCCCGGCCTCGCTGCCACAGGTACAAACGCTGAAAGCAAAGGCCTGAGGACGCGCCAGCTTGCTCGCGAAATTGGTCATGACCTCCGACGCTCCCCAGGCGTATACCGGAAATACAAAACCGACCTGCTCCTCCTTTTGCACATCCGGGGTATGTGCCAGGGTAGTGATATCACAGGCCACGTCCCCCGTAAGATGTGCCAGCTGCCGGGCAACCCATGCGGAATTACCCGTTCCCGAAAAATAGAAGATCATATGATGCCTTTCCTTCCTTGACCTGTGCCATGGGATGATGTACCGGGCCATCCGCCCCCGCGGGCCAAAGCAATACCCTGCCAAAGGGAGCGCTGCCCTTTCATTTGCCGGTCAGGTCGATCATACGTTGCGCCTGCGCATGCGTCAAGGCATGGGCTGCCTGTGGCGTCAATTGCCTTTTTCCCTTTTTCTGTATATAATGAAAAGCGGTATGTACCAATGGCGAAAGGGCGGTTGCGCGTGGAGTTTTCAGCCTTTTTCCCCATGTGGGGTCAGCTCACGGCACAGCAGCAGGCAGCCCTGTGCGGCGGCGCCTTCTCCCGAAAGGTAGGCAAGGGGGAGGTTATGCACAGCGGCGACGCGGACTGCACCGGGCTTCTGCTGGTGCAAAGCGGCCAGCTTCGGGCCTTTATGCTGTCCCCCGAGGGGCGGGAGATAACCCTGTACAGGCTTTTCCAGCGTGACCTGTGCCTGCTCTCCGCCTCCTGCATGATGCGGTCCATCCAGTTTGACATCACCATCCAGGCGGAAAAGGATACCACGCTCTGGGTGATTCCCGCCGAAATCTACAAGCGGGTCATGGAAGCCTCCGCGCCACTGGCGAACTTTACCAACGAGGTTATGGCGGCAAGGTTTTCCGAGGTGATGTGGCTCATTGAGCAGATCCTGTGGAAGAGCTTTGACAAGCGCCTGGCTGCCTTTTTGCTGGAAGAAGCCGCCATTGAAGGGACCTCCACCTTGAGGCTGACCCATGAAACCATCGGCAACCACCTGGGACACCCGCGGGAGGTCGTTACGCGCATGCTGCGGTATTTTCAGGAGGAAGGCATGGTGCGGCTGTCCCGGGGCGTGGTGGAAATCGTGGACGAACGCGCGCTCCGGCGCCTGGCAGCATAAAAAAGACGCCCTGTATTCCTTGGTCCTACAGGGACGTCCTCACGGGGACCGGTTTCGCACTTATTCCGTGACAATCTCGCCGGTCCAGCTGTTGATACCGCCGAATTCCACAATGTTGGTATAGCCCAGCTGCGCCAGCTTTTCCGCTGCCTGCTTGGACCGGTTGCCGCTGCGGCAATAGACCAGGATCAGCTGATCCTTGTCAGGCAGGAGGGGGATGTCCTCCGTACCGATGGTCTCGTTGGGCAGCAGGGCTGCGCCTGGGATATGGCCGGAGGCAAATTCCTGTGCCGTGCGCACATCCAGGATTACATAGTTTTCCTCCGTTTGCATGATGTTTACGGCTTCTTCCGTGGTGACCTGCCGGTAGCCGGTGGTCTTGGGCGCAAAGTTGGTGACGCCGGTAAGCACAAGTGCCAGCGCCAGCAGCACCGGTATGGCGATCTTTTCCAAGTTCAAATTCCTCCTGGCGATTTAGTGGGGATGCTTGATTTTACAGATCAGCTGGGTCATCGTACCCATGGGGCAATAGACGCACCAGCTCCGGGGTTTGAACAGCACCATAGTGATCAGCCCCAGCACGGTGGAGGTGAGCATCACGCTGTAAAACCCAAAGGCGAACTGCGCCACGCCGGGGTGAAACAGCGTGCCATGATACGCCCAGTGCCAGGGCAGCTTGAATGTCCACAGCAGCGTTACCACCTGTTGCAGGTTGCGCGCGCCGGCGAAAACCAAATAGGTATTCCAAAGCATCAGGAAAAACATGGCGAAAAAGAAGATCAGGAATCCGTAGCGGAAGGCCTTGCTCTTCATCCAGCGTGGAATATCCCTTTTGCGGGAGAGGGCAAACCGGCCCCCCAGCAGGCTGAACAGCTGCCCCCGTCCACAGTAACGGTTGCAGTAGCCCTTGGTTCCCTTCACGATGGAGATCAGCAGCGGAATAAAGAAGCACAGCAGTCCCAGCCACGCAAAGAGAATGTTGAAAAATCCCAGCACCAGATAGGCCAGGGAGGCGATCCACAGGTAATCATACCACTTCTTTTTCATACGTTCACCTCCTGGATCTCAATCACCGATGCGGGGCATTCCTTGGCACACTTGCCGCAGCCCACACACTTGTCCTCATGGACCTGTGCATACAGGCCATGGTTGATCTCCAGGGCGCCCATGGGACAAACCTTCACGCAGCATCCGCAGGCCACGCAATCCTGGCGCGCAACAAACGCCTTCCTTTTTCTCTGGGGTAACGCCATGCTGATTCCTCCCTGTGTTTGGATGAGATGATTATAGGGCATGCGCGCGCCTGCTTCCGTGATGTTGTCACAAAACTTTCTTGTTTCCGCGACGCGGTATGTGATCTCGTCACGGAAAAAATTTTTACTTCCGGGTACACTACAACCAAACCAAACAAAAGGGGCTGAGAGAAATGGCAGCTAAAAACATAAACGCAGCGGAGCTGAAGGACCTGATTGCAAGCAAGCACACCGTTCTGGTGGATTTCTGGGCACCCTGGTGCCCGCACTGCCGGAAAATCAATCCAGCCTATGAGCAGATTGCCACGGAATATGCCGGGAGCCTGGAGGTCGTCAAGGTGGACATGGATGAAGATGACGGCCTCTGGGAAGCGCTGAACGTGGAGCTGATCCCCACCCTCCGGCTGTATGTGGAGGGCAAACCCGCCGGCGACATCGTCGCCCCGGAATCCAAGGCTGCCATTGAGGCGTTTCTGGCCGGGATTCTCCCCCAGCGGCGGCAGGAAGCCGAAGAGCGGATTTATGACATGATCGTCATCGGCGGCGGTCCGGGGGGATATACGGCGGCGCTGTATGCGGCCCGGGCAGGGCTGGAAACGCTGGTGCTGGAAAGGCTCTCCGCCGGCGGACAGATGGCCCTGACCCATCAGATTGACAACTATCCGGGCTTTGCCCAGGGCATAGGCGGCTTTGAACTGGCCGAGCAGATGCAGCAGCAGGCGGAACGCTTCGGTGCGCAAACGCGAAACGCGGAGGTCCGCCGGGTGGATTTGAAGGCCTCCCCCAAGGTTGTGGAGACCAGCGGCGGAGTCTTTTACGGGAAAACCATCGCGCTGGCCATGGGCGCCAATCCCCGAGAGCTGGGTATTCCCGGGGAAAGGGAGCTGGTGGGGCGCGGCGTCGCCTACTGCGCGGCCTGCGACGGCATGTTCTACAAGGGGAAAACCGTGGTGGTGGTAGGCGGCGGCAACACGGCAGCGGCGGATGCGCTGCTGCTGAGCCGGATTGCGCAAAAGGTCATCCTCGTCCATCGCCGGGATACCCTCCGCGCAACAAAAATCTACCATGATCCCCTGATGAAGGCAGACAACGTGGAGATTTGCTGGAACAGCGTAGTGACGGAGCTGCTTGCCGGGGACAGGCTCACCGGTGTTCGTATCCGCAACGTACAAACAGGCGAAGAATCGGACATCGCCGCGGACGGCATGTTTGTGAGCATCGGCAGAAAGCCCGCAACGGAGCTGGTAGCGCAGCAGCTGGAGCTGGACCAGGGGGGCTACATTCCCGCCGGAGAAACCACCGAAACCGGCATTCCCGGGGTATATGCCGTGGGCGACCTGCGCACCAAGCCCCTCCGGCAGGTGGTCACGGCCGTGGCCGACGGCGCCGTGGCGGTACACATGGCGGAAGAATTTCTAGCCACAGGCATCTAAGCAAAAAACAGAGCTTGGGCAGTTGCCATTTCTACAGTCCTGTGTTAACAAGCAGGTACAAAAAAGCAACCGTGGAATGCAAAAAAGTCGGAGGGGCCGCAGTCCCTCCGACTTTCATTCGTGTAAGCCAGCTTTGCCGGCTTCGCGGGTTATTGACTTTGCCTGTAAATGGACAGGGGGCTGTTTCTCCGGATTTGCACCGTGAAAAACGGCGGCTCCTGCAATCTTTTCGATACCCCGTTGGGGGACATGTCCTGTGTGTTTCTCCTTTCTCGCGCGGCCTTACTCCCCGCGTTCCGCATAAATCATCTCCATGTGCTGGCTGCACTGGTCCAGGAAACCGTCCAGGGAAAGATTTCCTTGCAGCAGCCGGTCCCGCAGCTGCATGATCTCCTGGGTATAGAAATTTTCCTCAGGAATGACCATGGCCGCGGCAGCCTTCTGCCAGGCCGCAATGTCCGCCTCGCCAATGAGATACAGATTGTCCGCGGTAAATTCCCGCTCCTGTTCCAGGGCGAGCACCTGGTCGCGGACTTCGGCATTCTGCTCCTGCTGGGCCAGCTCCGCCAGGGCCTGGTCAATTTCCTCCAGGCGCTGCTGCGAACGCTCATTCAGCAAGGGCTGGGTCATGTCCGCATAAAGCATGTAGTCGTCCATGCTGTTGTGCAGGGCTAGGTATTCCAGGTAGGCCATGGCCTCCTCCGGCTGGTCGGAATAGGGATTCACCACGGCCAGGTTAACGTGGACCCCCAGCGTGTCCGGAGAGTTTTCCCCAATGCGGGGCAACAGCAGATCATTGGCGGAAATGGGAGAGGTGCACCCGCCCCACATCAGCGCAGGCCACGCCTCATAGTCCATGGACGCGCTCACAGGCAGCTCCGTGAGAATGCGCTCCAGCAGCGCCCGCAGCTCCGGATTGTGGAAGTCCACCTTGCCGCCCTGGGCCTGTTGCTCCAGGAAGAACCGTTTCAGTACTTCATTCACCAGGTTTTCCTGATCCAGGGATATATCCACCAGCTGATAGCCCATATCGTAGAAATCCGTTTCCTCCTGAAGCCGCGCCGCTTCATCCAGCAGCTCCCCGAAAGTGGTGGGAATGGTCAGGCCATATTCCTCCATGACCTCATCGGGAAGATCCAGCTGCATAAAGGAACCGGTGCAACTGAGTAGCCAGGCCACCAGTTTGCCATCCTCCGTGGTCAGCGCTTCCTGGATGCGGGGATACAGCCGCTCCCCGTATGCTTTCAGCGTGGGGTTGGCGTTCAGGTCCACAAAGTAGCCCTTTTCCTTGAGCGTTCGGAGGCTGGTGGCATCATTGAGATCCAGGCATATGATGTCCACGTCCCCGTTTTTCTGCGTGAGGATGTCCGCCGCGTCCTGATACACATTGGTTACGGCAATGCCCGTCTCCAGCAGGAACGCGCTGCTTCTGTAATCCCGGTAATTGGCTACGACCAGATTGCACCAGGCCTCCTGGAGCACCCGATAGCTGAACAGCTGTTCATACTGCTGTATCAGGCAATCCTGATCCCTGAAGATCAGGCCTTGCACGGATTCTGTCAAAGGCGCGGCCACTTCCGCGAGACTCTCCAAGGAAGCGCCCTGGTACAGCGCACCGCTGCTTCCGTCGGAAATAACCATCCAGTACATGCCCGCGTCATCCCGGGCCACAGCCTGCACATAGCCATCCTGCTGAAAATCAATTTCTTCCCGGGTGATGCTGCCGCTGTCCCGGTCGTAGCGCAGCAGCCAGTTCTCCTGGGTGTTGTTCTCGTAGTCGTAATCATAGAGGAAGGTGGCCACGCCCTCCTCCACCGGGAAGAGCCCCACAGCTGTCACTTCCAGGTCCGCATCTCCGAAATCTCCGCAGATTTTGGTCTCCCCGCTGGGAATGTCGTAGGCCAGCAGGGTATCCACGCCGCTTTCCCCTTGCAGGGTGCAGTAGATGCAGCCTTCCAGGAGCAGAGCGTTCTTGATGCCATAGTTCAGGATGTCCGTATCCAGGGTCGCGGCACAGGACCACGTCTCGCCGTCGGGGGACAAGGCATAGAAGGATACCAACCCCTCGTAAGCGCTGTTCACCATGTATACTTTTCCGTCCCATACGCCCGTCAGCATAAATGCGTCTTCCGGTGGTAAGGGCAATTCTGTCATCGTCTGCGCGTCCGGTTCCAACCGGAACAACCCCTGATAGGTGCGGATGAAGAGCGTGCCATCCTCCCCTACCGCCACCGAGGCCAGGTTCTCATTATCGGGCAGTATGAAAGAAAAATGCTCCCCCTGGGCCAAAGCCCCGCCGCCCATCAGCAGCAACACCGTCAATATCCACCCGATCAACATGCGCTTCATAGTTCACCCTTCCTCCTTTCACTATCCCGCATGCCGCGTTGCAGCGCCATGCCCTGTGGTCAACCGTTGCCGTCAAAGAGCCAGGACTGGGGCACATACCCCGTCTGGCCCCAGTCGCTGAGCAGGATGTACCAGTCGTCCTCCACCACGCCCACCACCTGAAAACTGCCGGTATCCAGCACCTGGGGATTTTCTTCCTTTGCGCTGGGGTAGAGAAGCTGTGGCCCCGATTCTTGCCTGTAAAACTTCTTCAGCCAGGCGGGCTGCACCTGATCCATGGCCTCGCCAAAGGCCAGATACTCCTTCATCATCCAGCCGGTGAGGTTCCCGTCCAGGCCGATTTCCACCTGTACCCAGTCCCCTCGCTCCTCCAGCACTCGCACCGGGGTACCGTTGTAGAATTTTCCCAAGGATGTTGCCCCGCGCTCAGGGGATACGCGCAAGTGCAGCCGGTCGGCGGGGTCGGGGTTGTTCACCACGGCCCAGCCGGTTTTGTCCATGGCCGCAGGCAATGCTTCCACGCTGTCTGGCAGCTGCGCCGGGTTCGACGCAAACAGCTCGCTATTTTGCAGCGTACCAATATACCGCCGCTGTTCCAAATTGGGGAGATCCACCTCAATCCAGGCAAAGGCAGCATGCACAAAGGCACCCTCCAGATCCTCATAGGACAAGCGCCATACGCCATCCGCATACTGTTTATAGGTTGCATAGCGCTCCTTGCCGTTTCCCTGTTCTCCGTCATACCATTTCAGGCTCAGATCCGTGCCTGCGTCATGGGGTGTATCCACCCGGGCACCTTTGGGCAGCGGCACGGTGCAGCGGGCCGCGTAGCCGTCCTCCTGGAGCGTTACCTCCCATAGACGGCGCAGCCCCGCCGCATCCTCCGTGAGCACCATCAGGGATTGCGTTTTCAGCGCGCATTCAATGACCGTTCCTTCCACGGGAAGCCGGTCAACGTCAACGCCGTCCTCGGTCCAGAACAGGGAGTTGTACTGGGTACACTGCACCAGGTCGTCGAATTCCTCGGTTTCCAGCCGGGAGAGCAACTCCGCGGACAGGGGAACCGGCATGCAGTCCACCACCTGCGGCTCCTTCCGGTCCGCCCAGAACTCGGCCCACTTGATATACAGCAAGCCGTTTTCCACGCGGCTGTATGCAGTCCGTGCATACTCCAGATACCGCCGCGCCGAGTAATCGCGCAGGGTATAGCCGGGGAAGTACCCGGCCAGCGCCTGCTCTGTGATGGCCGCCCGGGCCGTCGCCTCCTGGGGCGTAGCAGGCAGCTGTTCTATGCTGTATGTCTGCGTCAGCATGCCGGACAGGTCCACATGCGCTTCCGGTTCCGTGCTGCCTGCGGGATAATAGCTGGCAATGCCAGCCTGCACCAGCACTTCTCCATTATACCCCTGCTTGCGCCAGCCGCTGATCACAAAGCCTTCCCCTGCTACCCAGCGAAAGTGCATGAATTCCTGTCCGTCACTGCTGGAAACCCTGAATCCCAGATCATCGGAGGCATGGGAACCGTCAGGAAGCAGATCGTCTGGATTCTGCCGCCGCAAGGACACCGGGTACATGTCCGTAGACCATTCCCCGGTCCGTGTCCATCCCGCATCCGTTTTTTCCCAGACAACCAAATCACGCTGCCAGATCATCCACACCATTTGCTGGGTCCCGTCAGGCAGTGAAAAAAGCAGATGCTCCCGCTCCTGCTGTGGAATTCCTTTCGCCTCCATCCAGGCAAGGATTTCCTCCGGTATGGTTTCGATTTCCTCTCCCCGTGCGGGCAGCAGCGGCAGCAGCATCAGCGCTGCCAGAAGTATGCCAAGCCACCGCTTCATGATTCTTGCTCCTTTGTGATGAAAATTTCTTGTGCCTATGCATTTGGGATGAAAAATACCTCTATGAATGCAACGCCGCCGCCAGAGCTTTTCTTCCGCCATTTTGCCAAAAAAAGAGCGCCCCGGCAGGTGTTGTCTGCCGGGGTGCCGGTATACCATATGCTTTACTTGGCGTTCTTGATTTCTTCGGCAATCTGCGCGCCGGTGAGGCCGTACTCCTTGAGCAGGTCCGCGGGCTTGCCGCTCTGGCCGAAGCGGTCCTGAATGCCGATCTTGCGGAAGGTGAAGGCGCCGGTGCCCACCAGCTCCGCGGCCACCGCGTCGCCCAGGCCGCCGATGACGGAGTGCTCCTCCACGGTGAACACCTTGCCGCACTTGGCCGCATAGGCGCGGACCAGCTCGCTGTCCAGGGGCTTGATGGTGTGCAGGTTGATCAGCGCCACGTCCATGCCCTGATTTTTGAGGATTTCCACGGTCTCCAGGCACTGCTCCACCATGACGCCGCAGGTGAAGATCACCGCGTCCTTGCCGTCCCGCAGCACGTTGCCTTTGCCCACCTCAAAGGGCATCTCCTCAAACACAGTGGTAGGCAGGCGCGCGGTACGGATGTACACAGGTCCATCGATCTTCGCGGCGGCAAAAACCGCCTTGCGGCATTCGTTGGCGTCGCAGGGCACAAACACGGTCATGCCCGGCAGCACCCGCATCAGGGCGATGTCCTCCACGGCCTGATGGCTGCCGCCATCCTCGCCCAGGGTCACGCCCGCGTGGGAGAAGCCGAACTTCACGTTGAAGTGAGGGTAGCATACGCCGTTGCGGATCTGGTCATAGCTGCGGCCCGCAAACACCGCGAAGGTGGAGCAGAAGGGAATCAGCCCCATGGTGCTCATGCCGGCGGCCATGTCCACCATGTTCGCCTCGGCAATGCCGCAATCATAGAACCGCTGGGGATACTTCGCGGAAAACTTGTTGGTCATCGTGGCCTGGGACAGGTCGGCGTCCAGCACCACAATCTTGTCATTGGTGGCGGCCAGCTCCGCCAGCGCCTCGCCATAGGCGACACGGATCGCTTTCTTCTCGCTCATCTTTTCAGCCCTCCAGATCCTTCAGCGCCTGGGCGCATTGTTCAGCGTTGGGCGCCTTGCCGTGCCAGCCCACCTGGCCTTCCATAAAGGAAACGCCCTTGCCCTTCAGGGTGTGCAGCCAAATCAGCCGGGGCTTGCCGGGGCAGGCGGGCGCATGGAGCGCGTCCAGCACCTGCTGCATATCGTTGCCATCCTTGACCTCGATAATGTCGTAGCCAAAGGCCGCGAACTTCGCGCCAATGTCCCCCAGGCTCATGACCTGGTCGTTGCTGCCGTCGATTTGAAGGCCGTTGTGGTCGAAAATCACCGTCAGGTTGTCCAGGTGATAGTGCGCCGCTGCCATGGACGCCTCCCACACCAGGCCTTCCTGGCTCTCACCGTCGCCGATGATGGTATACACATGGCAGGGATTCCCCGTGTGCTTGGCGCCCAGCGCCATGCCCGTGGCAATGGAAATGCCCTGGCCCAGGGAGCCGGTGGAAGCGTCCACGCCGGGGCACTTTTTCGCGTCGGGGTGGCCCTGGAGAATGCTGTGGAGCTGGCGGAAGTGCTCAAACTCCTTGCGATCAAAAAAGCCCTTGGCAGCCAGCACGCCGTACAGCGCCGGAGCGGCATGTCCCTTGGACAGCACAAAGCGGTCCCGGGCAGGGTCCTTGGGGTTCTTGGGGTCCACCTTCATCACGTCAAAATACAGCGCCACCAGCGCCTCCGTGCAGGAGAGGGAACCGCCGGGATGTCCCGAGCCCGCGCCCGTGCACATGGTTACAATGTCCCGCCGCACCTGGCGGCAGGTGGCCTTCAAAGCCTGAATGTCCATGGGACTACCTCCTTCTATCTTCCCAAAGCCCTTGCTTTGCATAGCTTTGAAAAAATTGTACGAACAACGAATTTATTATACCTTTCCCGGGAACCCCTGTCAAGGAAGCCCCCAGCCTTTTTCGCCCCGCGCCAGCCTACAGCAGGCGCCGCACCGCCTGAACGGTCTCCTCCGGCGTCAGGCCATCACAATCCACGGTGCCGTGCGCATAGCGCTCATAGAGCGGGCAACGTTCCCGGTACAGGTCCCGCAGGGTCTGCCCCGGAGCAAAGGTCACGCCCCGAGCCGTCAGGTCGCCCAGACGAGCAGCCACGTTTTCATAGCTCAGTCGCAGGTATATCACCCGGCTGATTGCCCGCAAATGGGCCATGGCCTCGGGCCCGTAAATCACGCTGCCCCCGGGCGCAATCACGGTGTGCTCCACCCGTAACCCGGCATTGACCTCCTCCTCCAGGCGCCGGAAGCCATCCTGTCCATGGACGGCAATCAGCTGCGCCAGGGTTCCCCCATGAAGGCGCTCGATCTCCCGGTCGCTATCCAGGAATTCCATGTCCAGGGCCTGGGCCAGGGCTTTGCCAATGGTGGTTTTGCCGCTTCCCGGCATGCCGATGAGGGTAACGTTTCCCATCCCGCAGCACTCCCCTTTGAACGTCAAAAACTGCCATGCATTTGTGCTTGGCAGCATCATTGTAGCCCATATGCCATGGGAAAGCAAGGGCGGGAACCCATTCCTGGCAAGTTCCCGCCCTTCAAGCCTGGCTCACTGTATCAGCTGGTCCACCGCATAGGCCACCCAGCCCGTGGGACTCTCCCATGTCCCTTCCACAGGGGCATCCGTAGCACCCTGCTCGGCGGACCACGCTCCCCGGTCTCCATACACGCAGATCCAGTACGTTCGGGAGTTGCTCTCCGACTCTTCCGCTGGCCCGCTCAGCTGCCCATGATGCAGAAAGTTCACCACCAGGGAGCCATTCACCCCCAACTGTGCCGCCGTAGGCACAGCCCCGGTGTCTCCCGCGGCCAGGGCAATGCACGCGTCCACCGTTTGCGTATACGGTTCCGCCATGGTATCGGTGGTTCCCTTGCTCATGGAGGTGATCTCAAAACAGGCCAGGGGAACCTGCTTCTGGGTGACGGTGGTCGTTATGGTTGCATAGTCCTTGCTGGGCTCCGGTACGTGCTGGGTCTGCTGCTCCTCCAGGGGCTGCCAGACCAGCAGCGTCAGGGTATTGGCATTGGGATTCATCTCCAGCAGCCCCTCCCGCACGCCCTCCGGCAGGTCTTCCGCCTTTACCGGCTCGGCATTTTGCCACTGGGGTGTGGCCAGGGCCTGGCCGCCCAGACACATCAGCATCACAAGCGCAAAGCAAAGGAACCGTTTCATCCGCCTTCCTCCTTCCGGGATATGCACGCTCATGCTCTTATAAAGAATTTCTTTTCCAACGCTTGTTCTCATGCTAGCACATTCCCTGGTACCCGTCAAGACCCGCTGCCGCTCATCAACCCGTAAAAAAGGGAGGAGCCCCTCACGGAGGCTCCTCCCCAATGCATTAGAAATCGTAGTTCTCGCGAATCTCGATGTTCTTGTAGCGCTTCATGCCTGTACCGGCAGGGATCAGCTTACCAATGATGACGTTTTCCTTCAGGCCCACCAGCGGGTCAATCTTGCCCTTGATGGCGGCTTCGGTCAGCACGCGGGTAGTCTCCTGGAAGGAGGCGGCGGAAAGGAAGCTCTCCGTGGCCAGGGACGCCTTGGTGATGCCCAGCAGGATACGCTTGGCAATGGCCGGACGTCCGCCCGCCTGAATGGTTTCCATATTCGCCTGCTCAAAGCGGAAGATATCCACCAGGGAGCCGGGCAGCAGGGTGGTGTCGCCGGCGTCCTCCACGCGAACCTTGCGCAGCATCTGCCGCACAATGATCTCGATGTGCTTGTCGGCCACGGCCACGCCCTGGAGGCGGTACACGCTGAGCACTTCCTTGAGCAGGTATTCCTGCACAGCCTTCACGCCCAGGATGCGCAGCAGATCGTGGGGGTTCACCGAGCCTTCGATGAGCTCGTCGCCCGCCTCCACATGATCGCCCTCCTGCACCTTCAGGCGGCTACCGTAGGTGATCTGGTAGGACTTCTGCTCGTGCCCGTCCTCCTCGGAGGTGATGACCAGCTCGCGCTTCTTCTTGGTCTCCTGGATGGAGACGCGGCCGCTGATCTCGGAGAGGATGGCTTCGCGCTTGGGCTTGCGGGCCTCAAACAGTTCCTCAACCCGGGGAAGACCCTGGGTAATGTCGTCGCCGGAAGCAATACCGCCGGTGTGGAAGGTACGCATGGTCAGCTGCGTGCCAGGCTCACCAATGGCCTGGGCCGCAATGATACCCACCGCTTCGCCGATGTCCACCTTGCCGCCGTGGGCCAGGTTGGTGCCATAGCAGCGGGCGCAAACGCCGTTCTCCGTGCGGCAGGTCAGCACGCTGCGGACCGTCGCCTTGGTCACGCCGCGGGACACCACCAGCTTGGCCTTTTGATGGTCGATGGCCTCGTTCAGGTGCACCAGCACCTCGCCGGTCTTGGGGTCGCAGATATCCTCGGCGGCAACCCGGCCGCGGAGGCGGTCCTCCAGGCTCTCGATGGGCTGGCGGCCGCTCATGATATCCTGCACCACAATGCCGCGGACCTTCTCGCCCCGGGCCTCGAAGCAGTCCTCCTCCCGGACGATCACTTCCTGGGATACGTCCACCAGACGGCGGGTCAGGTAACCCGAGTCGGCGGTACGCAGTGCCGTATCGGACAGGGACTTACGGCTGCCGTGGGAGGAGAGGAAGAACTCCAGCACCGTCAGGCCCTCGCGGAAGTTGGCGCGGATGGGCAACTCCACCGTTTTACCGGAGGGAGATGCCATCAGGCCGCGCATGCCGGCCAGCTGGGACACCTGCGCGGAAGAACCGCGGGCGCCGGAGTCGGTCATCATGCGGATGGGGTTGAATTTATCCAGGTTGGGCAAAATCTGGTCACGCAGGGCGTGGGTGGTGTTGTTCCAGATGTCGATAACCCGGGTATAACGCTCGTTTTCGCTGAGCAGACCGCGGCGGAACAGGTCATTGACCTTGCGGACCTTTTCGTCGGCTTCCGCCAGCATGGTCTTTTTGCAGTCAGGCACCTTGATATCCGCCACGGACACGGTGATGGCGCCGCGGGTGGAATACTTGAAGCCCAGCGCCTTGATGTTGTCCAGCACCTGGGCGGTGCGGTGCTCGCCCTGGCTGCGGAAGCACTGGTCCACAATGTTGCCCAGCTGCTTCTTGCCAACCAGCTCGTCAACCTCCAGCTCAAACATGTCCTCCAGGCATTCACGCTTCTTGAAGCCCAGATCCTGGGGCAGAGCATCGTTGAAGATCAGGCGGCCCAGGGTGGTGTCCACCAGCTTGTGGCCCGTCTCACCGTTGAAGGTACGCTCCAGGCGCACCTTGATGGGGGACTGCAGGGCCAGCTGTCCCAGCTGATAGGCCATCATGGCCTCGTTCTCGTCGCAGAACACCCGGCCGGCGCCCTTGCCGTTCTCGTTGACAATGGTCAGGTAATAGCAGCCGATAACCATGTCCTGGGAGGGCGAAATGACAGGGCGGCCATCCTGAGGCTTCAGGATGTTGTTGTGGGCCAGCATCAGGAAGCGGCTCTCGGCCTGGGCTTCCATGGACAGGGGCACGTGCACGGCCATCTGGTCGCCGTCGAAGTCGGCGTTGTAGGCGGTACAGGCCAGGGGATGCAGCTTCATGGCCTTGCCTTCCACCAGGATGGGCTCAAAGGCCTGGATGCCCAAGCGGTGCAGCGTAGGCGCGCGGTTCAGCAGCACGGGATGCTCCCGAATGACCTCTTCCAGGATGTCCCACACCTCGGGGCGAACCTTTTCCACGGCGCGCTTGGCGCTCTTGACGTTGTGGGCAATCTTCAGGCTCACCAGCCGCTCCATGACGAAGGGCTTGAACAGTTCCAGGGCCATGTCCTTGGGCAGGCCGCACTGGTACAGCTTCAGCTCAGGACCAACCACGATAACGCTTCGGCCGGAGTAGTCCACGCGCTTGCCCAGCAGGTTCTGACGGAAACGGCCCTGCTTGCCCCGCAGCAGGTCGGAAAGGCTCTTCAGGGGGCGGTTGCCGGGGCCCGTCACCGGGCGGCCGCGGCGGCCATTGTCAATCAGCGCGTCCACGGATTCCTGGAGCATGCGCTTTTCGTTGCGGACGATGATGTCCGGCGCGCCCAGCTCCAGCAGCCGCTTCAGGCGGTTGTTGCGGTTAATGACCCGGCGGTACAGGTCATTCAGGTCGGAGGTGGCAAAGCGGCCGCCGTCCAGCTGCACCATGGGGCGCAGATCCGGCGGAATCACGGGTACCACGTCCAGGATCATCCACTCGGGCTTGTTCCCGCTGGTACGGAAGGCCTCCACCACTTCCAGGCGCTTCACCGCCCGGGCGCGCTTCTGGCCCTCGGTATCCCGGTCCTTTTCCTTTTCCACCAGCTCGGCAATCTCTGCCTTTAATTCCTGGCTGATTTTGTCCAGGTCCAGGGCCTGGAGCATTTCCTTCACGGCCTCGGCGCCCATGGCCGCGCGGAAGGAGCCCTTGCCGCACTTGGCCTCCACCTCGCGGTAGCGGGCGTCGGAGATCAGCTCGTGGAGCTTCAGGCCCGTCTGGCTCACGTCGCCGGGGTCCAGCACGATAAAGTTGGCGAAATAGAGCACCTTTTCCAGGCTCCGGGGGCTGATGTCCAGCAGCATGCCCATCCGGCTGGGGATACCCTTGAAATACCAGATATGGCTCACCGGGGCGGCCAGCTTAATGTGGCCCATGCGCTCCCGGCGCACCTTGGCGCGGGTGACCTGCACGCCGCACTTGTCGCAGATCTTGTCCTTGTCCTTGAATTTGATGCGCTTATATTTCCCGCAGTTGCACTCCCAGTCCTTGGTGGGTCCGAAAATGCGCTCGCAGTACAGGCCGTCCCGCTCAGGCTTGAGGGTACGGTAGTTGATGGTTTCAGGCTTGGTGACCTCCCCGTGGGACCAGGCAAGAATCTGCTCCGGGGAAGCCATACCGATCTGGATGGAGTCCAGGTTGGTCAGTTCAAACAAAAGGGTTCACGCTCCCTTCGATACCTATCGCACCGATGCGCGCAGGCGCATCCTCATCACGGGGCCGGAGGCAGCGCCGCTGCGCCGCCCCGGCATGGGCGTTACTCCAACGGATCATCCAGGTCCATGTCGCCCAAATCATCCACGGAGAAGTCCTCCATGTCCTCGTCATCCTCTTCGCCGGGGATGTTCAACTGATCGTTCATCAGCCCGTCATCGGCAAGGGTCTCGTCCTCATCGTCGGTTTCCACGGGCAGAGCGCTCTCGCCGGACTCCTCCTCAGGCTGATGCCGCGGCGGTTCGGGGCTGTCCATATCGTCCTCGGGATCCAGCTCGGGAATCTCGATGACGGACTTGTCCGCCGCCAGCACCTTGATGTCCAGGCTCAGGGCCTGCAGCTCCTTGATAAGCACCTTGAAGCTCTCCGGCACGCCGGGGGTGGGGATGTTGTTGCCCTTGATAATGGCCTCGTAGGTCTTGACGCGGCCCACGATATCGTCGGACTTCACCGTCAGGATCTCCTGCAGGGTGTGTGCCGCGCCGTAGGCCTCCAGGGCCCACACTTCCATCTCACCAAAGCGCTGGCCGCCGAACTGGGCCTTGCCGCCCAGGGGCTGCTGGGTCACCAGGGAGTAGGGGCCGGTGGAACGGGCGTGCATCTTGTCGTCCACCAGGTGGTGCAGCTTGAGGAAGTACATAATACCCACGGTGACGGGGTTTTCAAACTCGTCGCCGGTACGGCCGTCGCGCAGGCGCAGCTTGCCGTTGTAGAACAGCTGGCGATCCTCGTCGTTCAGGTCCAGGCGCAGGGGCCGGCCGTTGTGGAAGTGGTTCATGGTCATGTGGGGATCGTTCAGGTCCACAGGCGCGGCCATGGTGGCCCCGGCCTTTTCCAGACACTCGCGGATCTCCTCATAGGTGGCGCCGTCGAATACCGGGGTGGCGATGTGCCAGCCCAGGGCACGGCAGGCCAGGCCCAGGTGCACTTCCAGCACCTGACCCAGGTTCATACGGGAAGGCACGCCCAGGGGGTTCAGCACGATCTGCAGCGGCGTACCATCGGGCAGGAAGGGCATATCCTCCTCGCGCAGAATGCGGGACACAACACCCTTGTTACCGTGACGGCCGGCCATCTTGTCGCCCACGGAGATCTTCCGCTTCTGGGCGATGTAGACACGCACCATTTCGTTAACCCCGGGGGAGAGCTCATCCTTGTTCTCCCGGGTGAAAATCTTCACGTCCACCACGATGCCGCCCTCGCCGTGGGGTACACGCAGGGAGGTATCGCGAACCTCCCGGGCCTTTTCGCCGAAGATGGCGCGCAGCAGGCGCTCCTCGGCGGTGAGCTCGGTTTCGCCCTTGGGGGTTACCTTACCCACCAGGATGTCCCCGGAGCGCACCTCCGCACCAATGCGGATGATGCCGCCCTCGTCCAGGTCCTTGATGGCGTCGTCGCTGATGTTGGGAATATCGCGGGTGATCTCCTCCGGTCCCAGCTTGGTTTCCCGGGCCTCGGACTCAAACTCCTCGATGTGGATGGAGGTGTACATATCCTCCTTCACCAGCTTTTCGCTGATGAGCACGGCGTCCTCGTAGTTGTAGCCTTCCCAGGTCATGAAGCCGATCAGGGCGTTGCGGCCCAGGCCGATCTCGCCCTTCTCCGTGGAGGGGCCGTCCGCCAGCAGGTCGCCCTTTTCGATCTTCTGGCCCGCGGAAACCACCGGGCGCTGGTTGATGCAGGTGCCCTGGTTGGAGCGGGCAAACTTGGTCAGGTGATAGCGGTGGCGCTCGCCGTGGAGATCCTTGATGATGATTTCGTCGCCGCTCACCTTGTCCACCACGCCGTCCTCCTTGGCCAGGATGACCACGCCGGAGTCATGGGCGGCCTTGTATTCCATACCGGTGCCCACCACGGGAGCCTCGGGCACCAGCAGCGGCACAGCCTGACGCTGCATGTTGGAACCCATCAGGGCGCGGGTGGCGTCGTCGTTTTCCAGGAAGGGAACCATGGCCGTGGCCACGGAAACCACCTGACGGGGGCTTACGTCGATGTAGTCCACCTGGCTCACGGGCACCTCGATGATTTCGGCCTTGTCACGGACCATGATGCGATCCTTGACGAAGGATCCGTCCTCGTTCAGGGGCTCGTTGGCGGTGGCGACCTTGTAGAAGTCCTCCTCGTCGGCGGTCATGTAGTCGATGATATCGGTAACCCGGCCGGTGGCCTTGTCCACCCGGCGGTAAGGCGCTTCGATAAAGCCATATTCGTTGATGCGCGCATAGGTGGCCAAAGAGCCGATCAGACCGATGTTGGGACCCTCAGGGGTCTCAATGGGGCAGATACGGGCATAGTGGCTGTAGTGCACGTCGCGGACCTCGAAGGAGGCGCGCTCGCGGTTCAAACCGCCGGGGCCCAGGGCGGACAGACGGCGCTTGTGGGTCAGTTCCGCCAGGGGGTTGGGCTGGTCCATGAACTGGCTCAGCTGGGAAGAACCGAAGAATTCCTTGATGGCCGCGCTCACCGGGCGGATGTTGATCAGGTCGCCGGGGCGCACGTCGCTGGAATCCTGGATGCTCATGCGCTCGCGCACCACGCGCTCCAGGCGGCTGAGGCCAATGCGGATCTGGTTCTGCAAAAGCTCGCCCACCGAGCGCAGGCGGCGGTTGCCCAGGTGGTCGATGTCATCGGTGAATCCCAGGCCAAAGGGCAGGCCCAGCAGGTAGCTGATGGATGCCACGATGTCGTCGGCAATGATATGCTTGGGCACCAGGGAGGATACGTTCTCCCGCACCGCTTCCATGAGCTGGTCCGGCTCCACGCTCTCCATGATCTTCTTCAGGGTGGGCAGGTGGACCATTTCCAGGATGCCCGCTTCCTTGGGGTCAAAGGGCAGGTAGCAGGCGGCGTCCACGAAGTTGTTGCCGATCACCTTGCGGATGTTGCCCTCGCAGTCCACCCACACGGCGTTGACGCCGACGTTCTGAATGGCGCGGGCGGTCTCCAGGTCGATCTTCTCGCCCTTTTTCACCATCACTTCGCCCGTGGAGGGGTCCACCACGTCCTCCGCGGCAATCTGTTGATTGATCCGGGTGGCGATGGAAAGCTTCTTATTAAACTTATAGCGGCCCACGCGCATCAAATCATAGCGCTTGGGGTCAAAGAACAGGGAGTTGAACAGGTTGGTGGCGCTCTCCAGGCTGGCGGGTTC
>OLSM01000614.1_pt1 | contig 32751 bp, 32 predicted proteins | sample 1672721 | NCBI WGS metagenome assembly OLSM01 (sample SAMEA3136717, study PRJEB25190) | human gut metagenome
AGAAGTATTATGCAGCATTAGACGAAAAAGCAGAAGCTTTGGCAGGGTAAGCCAATCTTAAAAAGGCATATTTAATTTGTACTTTTTCTTGACATAGGACCAAATTCCTTTCTTACATATTTTAATTTTTGTACAAAAAAGGCAGAAAACAAAGATACACCACGGTATCTGCCTTCTGCCTTTGGTATCGTTAAGCAAAACAAAAGGCTACGGACAAAACATTGTCCATAGCCTCGTACACATTATCACTACATGGAAAGCCAATTTTAAAAAGGGTATAAAATCCCTTTGGCTTTCCGATGAAATCTGATTACGTTCTTTATACGCTATACTCTGCACAATGTTTCATCGGAATGGATTGTACAGAGTTAATTTTCTGTTTGCGTTGATCAGTTAAATGAAAATTCATGTTCATACGTTATCTCCTTATAAAGAAGCGCAACTTTCGCTTTTCATAATACAATGAAGGAAAGAATTTGTCAATCTCCGTCCCTTTTTAAGGCAATCAAGATATTCTATATCCTAATACAAGAAAATCCAAAATTGCATATTATACCTTTAAAAAAATTCTCTGTTTATCTCAACAACAACGATTACATTTTCTTCTGTAATAAGAAAATTCCAAGGATCGTGCCGACAAGGAAAAGCGGCGCTACTCTCACAAACAGCCATTCAAATGAATGAAATGCCACTCCGAGAACAGCGGTTTCAGGATCATTATAGTTCCATCCCAAGTAAGGACTTTCTAATGCTAATAAGATCGCAAAAATTGCTGTTATTACTACACTCAATGAAATCAAAAGCCAATACAGAATCCTTTTCCTCGTAGTTTTTTTCTGTGAGAGTTGCAGGTTGATTAGTTCCAACTTTGCGGAAATTGTCTTTAAGTCATCGATTTCCGGTTCAATGATCCTTTCTCCAAGTAACTTACTTACAGGTGTTTCAAACACTTCTGATATAGAGATCAGCATATCGGAATCGGGAACTGACAATCCTTGTTCCCATTTCGAAATTGTTTGGCGCACGACATTCAGTTTCACAGCAAGTTCTTGTTGTGAAAGTCCTTTTGCTTTTCTGATTGTCTTAATATTTTCACTCAGCACTAGGAACACTTCCTTTCTATAATTGTTACCTCTATTCTATGAAAAATTGCCCGTTGCTACAAGCAATACATATTAACATTGCTGCTTCTCGTGACTATTTAAGCTTTTAAATACGTCTCAAAAAATATTTAAACTTTTAAAAGGCCTCCATTTTACAAAAACGAATTAAATAGATGGCATCTCCTCTTCTTAGTAATTTTTCTCAAAATCTTTTCAGAAACACTTGCTTATGACGTAACGTAATGAGATATACTATCGGTAGGAGGTATGATATGAATAAATATAAAGCGATACCAGATGGCTATATGACTGTAGGAGAAGTCGCAAAGAAGATGGACATTACTGTACGAACATTGCAGCATTATGATAAAGAAGGTTTGCTTTCCCCATCAGCTATGAGCGAAGGAGGACGCAGGTTATATACAGACAAAGACATCGTTAAACTTCATCAGATTTTGTCTCTCAAACACTTAGGCTTTTCTCTGGGTGATATAAAAAACCGTCTTATTCCACTTGATACACCTGCCGAAATTGCTGCCATTTTAGCAAAGCAAGCTGCCTCTGTCAAACAAAAAATAGAATTTTTGTCAGAATCATTAAGGGAACTGGAAGTGCTGCGGGAAGAAGTACTTCAAATGCAGTCGGTTGACTTTAAAAAATACGCCGATATTATTGTTAATTTGAAAATGAAAAATGACTATTATTGGCTAATTAAACATTTTGATGACCAGACTCTCGATCACATCCGCAGTCATTTTGATAAAGACAGTGGAAAGGCATTTATAAGCCGATTCATACAGCTTCAAGATGAAGCAATCAGACTACAAAATGCAAGTGTTCCTGCGGACAGTGATGAAGGGCAGAAATTTGCGAAAGCCTATTGGAATATGATAACAGATTTTACCGGTGAAGATATGAGTATGCTTCCCAAACTTATTGAATTGGGACAATTTCAAAATACAGACCTTATTTGGAAGGAGAAGCAAGATATCGCTAACAGGTATGTTGAACAAGTATTGGGAGTTTATTTTTCCCGTTTAGGAATCGACCCGTTTCAGGAGGAAACAAAATGACTGAAGCTATAAAAATCAAAAACTTAAAAAAACATTATGGATCCCATCTAGTATTAAAAGGGTTGAATTTTTGCGTACAGCAAGGGGAAATTTTTGCTTTGCTCGGTGTAAATGGCGCGGGGAAAACCACATGTATGGAATGTTTGGAAGGTTTAAGAAAACCTGACAGCGGAGAGATTACCATCAACGGAAAAATGGGAATTCAATTACAATCGTCTTCCTTGTCTGCGCATCTCAAGCCTTTAGAGGCTGTCAAATTGTTTGCCAAATGGAATAAGACGCCCATTGATAATACGATGCTTGACACTCTCGGTATTTATGAACTTGCGAAGAAACGGTATTATCAATTATCAACCGGACAGAAACGACGGCTTCATTTGGCGCTTGCCCTAACACGAAATCCCGATATACTTTTTTTGGATGAGCCAACGGCCGGACTTGACATTGAAGGACGTCTATCCCTGCATAAACAAATCCGCCACTTAAAGGCCATGAAAAAAACAATCATATTAGCAAGCCATGATATGACCGAAGTAGAGAGCTTGTGCGACCGGATTGCCATTTTATCCAAAGGCAGAATTGCTTTTATAGGAACCGTCGATCAGCTCAATAAAACGGTAGGAAAGCATTATAACATCACGATTCAAACACAAGACAAAATCAAAAAATATGAGTGTGATGATATCGAAGCAGCGTTGTTTCCGCTGCTTATGCAGTATAAAAAAAACAATGAGACAATTTTAGATATACAGATAAATCGCGGTTCTCTGGAACAGCATTTTATGAAAATCGCAAAGGGGGATTACTAAATGGGCGCATTTTTATATGCAATTTCCTTACAATGGAAATTAGACATACGGAGCAAAACAATACTCATAACCTGCTACATTGTTCCTCTCCTTTTTTTTTGCGATCATGGGCGAAATATTCACTTCTGTTATGCCGGAGTCAAAATACACACTTATTCAATCGATGACAATTTTCGGTGTAACAATGGGCTCATTCATTGGTTTACCTCCCTCTCTTGTTGAAATTTACAGTAGTGATATTAACAAAGTTTATAAAGCTAATGGTGTACCATTATATCTTGGTCTTGTTTTGACAAACATTTCGGCATATATTCATTTGTTTATTATGAGCATACTTCTCTATATTACTGCACCGATTTTTTTCCATGCTGAGATTCCAGAACATCCAGGAATATACTTTGCAAGCCTTACCATTTTTATTGCTGTATCACTTTGTATTGCCAGCATAATAGGGTTAGCTATAAAAGATCAGGCGAAAACTTCTATGATTTCCATTATTGTTTTTTTGCCATCTGTCATGCTATCTGGTATCATGTTCCCTATTGAACTGTTGCCTAAAGCATTTGAAAGAATCGGAAAGGTTTTTCCTGCTTCGTGGGGGTACAAACTAATGGCAGATCATACGATCCGGTTTGAAAATCTACTGCCACTGATCATCATTCTAACATTAGCTATTTGCATATGTCGTATGTTGGTTCACAAAATTGATAAATAGCAATGTCAACAGGATGTTATAATAGATGAAATATATCAAAATCGTATTCTGTCTCTATTAGTTGGCACACCATCTTTTACCTCCTTCCAAAGACCATCTATAAAGATCTCATATTCTCTGAAAGCGCAAGGTAAGCCGTTTGCCTTTGTTATATCCCTACTGTCCATAAGCTGAAAATGTAAATGTGGGGCAAATGAATTTCCAGAGTGTCCCACATTTCCCACATAATCCCCGGCCTTTACATACTGTCCAACAGTGACCTGAACAGAATCTTTTTGAAGATGACACAATGCTGCATATACATTCTTTGCATATTGTATGATCATATAATTACCAGCAATACATTGAATATTATCTTTGTACGGATCAAAATAATTTGCATTTTTATAGGCCTTAAATACATCTGTCAATAAATTTGTTTTTTTATTTTCTGCATACCCGTCCTCTGCGACTACAACCATTCCGTCACACGGGGCATATACTCTTTCTCCCCAACAATAATAGTCCTCTAAGGCAGCTCCCTTTATTAGATACTGCATCATACTGACCCGATAGGCAGGCCACCCTTTTCTCGTCCAGTCAACTTGTATAAAATCATAAGCATAACGCGTTCCATATCTATTCGTGCCATGACTTGGGATTTTTGACCCAGGAGTATTAGGGGAATACCACTCCCCTTTTAATGGAAATTGCATTAAAATCGGCTTACTCATATCTTTTACTTTCCTCTCAGCACAGCACATAATAACAACTCAAATTATCGCATCGTTTTTGACTTTCAAGCTCTCTGCTTATTTCAGTATAATAGATTTGCATACAACGTGTCTACAATAATACTGCCGCACACCGGAATCGACCCGTTTTAAATTATTAAAAGCACTGAAAGAAAGGGGCTTTGAAGACTTCATCAAGTCTGCGGTGTTCAAAAAGTGTTCAAACGCCTGTCACTCACAAACTGGGATTTATTCAATCTGATTTCACAAAGTTTTCTGTAAAACTACAACGACATATCCTTCATTTTGATATGTTACACCTGTATCAATAAATCCATTCTTTCTCCAAAAATTTTCACTCTGAAGATTTCCCTTAGCATACCCCAATTTAACAAATGAGTATCCTTGACTTTTAAAATATAAACTGCAATCCTCGATAATTGAGCTACCAACACCGACTCCTTGGACTAAATGATTTACCATAAATAAACCAATAAAAACAGTATTATCATTTGGGTAATTTGTAATAAAATCCATAACAGCGATTAATGTTTCTCCCTCCCAAAATCCAATATAATATTTATCTTTATAGGTCATTTTAGAAGGCAGTGCTTTCATATCTTCTAGTATACTTTCTTTTGTGACAAAAGGTGGGCAATATTTATAAAAAAGAGGATTTTCAATCGACAACTCATAAATTTCATCTACATCATTTTCAGTTAATCTTCTAACATCGTATTTACAGGAAATATTTACCTTGTCCATTTTACTTCATCTCCATAAATTCTTATTTGCTTAACTATTATTTAGTATAAATCATATATGTTCAACGCACAAGAAAAAAGTATGCAAGACTTTCACATCTCCACATACCCTTTTCCGCACTGTACCGACTTTAAGCATAGTCTACCGTTCATATTTCCCTTGTTCGTGTTTTCTGCTAACCAGCGTCCCGCAGGGTGCCCAGAGCGACGGTTCCTAACAGGGCGGCGGGTCGGCTGGGCAAGCGGACGGCTTAGAAATCATTCCTATTCGGCAACATACTTCATATTTGCTTCTCTCCGCCCCTCATATTTCTCTTTTGCTAAGAGTTTGTCGAGGAACTCCGACACTTCTTCCATATCATCACTGTCTATTAAATCCAGTTTCATCAGCACGTCAAGGTCGGTCTGGTTCTTCGGCTGGACAGAAACAGGCTGTGACATATCCACCACCACTTTCAACGACTTTTTCTTATTTGCCGTTTCAATATCCGTAGTCAATCCCATAACATGGCTTTTACTCACTCCAAATATCTGTGACAGCTTTTCCCAGATAGATTCATCTCTTGGCGTTCCATTTCCGTTTTCGTAGTTTGTCAGCATACTCTGTGAAATCCCCAGTTCTTTTGCCAGTTCTGCAACCGTGATATTCTTTTCTTTCCGCAATTCTTTGATTTTGTTCATGTTGAGCGTCCTCCTTTCTAAGCACATTATATTTCATCAATTTTCCCTTGTCAATCTTTTTATCGGATATTCAGATATTTCCTATTGACATTTCATTTGGTTTGGTTTATTATATGATTATCTTAATATCTGATTTTAAGATATTTCAAAGGAGGTGATACTATGATTCGAGGAAGTGATTTCATTTTAAATCCGAACAAACTGGAAGAACAGTTCCAGCTTGTAGAAGTTTCCGACTGGGTAGATTTTTCTACCAAAGAAAAGCTCGGCTTCTACTATACCGTTCTCTTTCCAAAGCTGAAATTTGAAAAAGTCAAAGTAGGTGTAAAAACGTCCAGTCCGCTGATTTCCAATGAAGAACTGGAACAGAAAGGGCAAGTCCCTGTCATGTTTGAGGGATTACATACATGGGCGAGTCTCTATAACGGTCGTCTTTCTGTCAAAGCAGAAGCAAATAATATCAAGATAGCCGGAATGAAATAGGTTCTTTCCTGTCAGACAGGCAGTGCCGGACAACGTCTTAGGTGCTGGCTGTCTGACTTGGAAGGGGCAGATATTTCTTCTGACTAGACTTGATATATAAAACAACATCTTCCGAAAACAGGAAGAAAACACATTACAAAATAGGATATGAGGTGGATTTCGTGAGCAAAGCAAAGGAATGTTTTGCATACAATACGAAAATCATTGAAACTCCTACCACCAAAGAAGTATATATCTATGAGAATCCTATTTTCAGTCATTTAACAGAAAATGCAGATTTAGAGAAAACAAACAAACGTAAAACCTTTGATGAGATGTCGGCTCATAAGCAATATGACAGCCTGAAACGCAAACAGAAGCACTATGAACAGACACGTTGGGAGATTGCCCGTATCGTGGATTGTAATTTCAATAACAGAACCAAATTTGTAACGCTGACATTCAAAGAGAATATTCAAAATATTACCGTAACCAACAGAGAATTTAAGTATTTTATCCAGCGATTAAATTATTATTTATACCAAACCAAAATCCAGACATTGAAATATCTTGCAACGTGGGAGAAACAGAAACGTGGAGCAATCCACTACCATGTTATTTTCTTTGATTTTCCGTACATAGCAAAAGAAAAATTACAGGATTTATGGTCGCATGGATTTATTAAGATAAACCGTATTGATGTAGACAGCAAGGAGAACCGTGGTCGCTATCTCAGCAAATATTTTGGGAAAGACCTTGATGTAAAAGAGCATAAGAAAAAGGCGTTTTTCAAATCACAAAATCTGAAAATGCCGAAAGAAACAAAACTCATGCTGACTGATGATATGATTCACGAATTACAGAATGAAAATATCATCTTTCAGAAAGAGTACACACGGCAGATATATGATACAAAATCCTTTTTAGCTACTGGCTCTTATTTAAAGGACAGCAGTGTTACCTACATCAAAATCAAAAAAGAAACTACGGGTGTAAGGGGGGATTCTGATGAATAACCCTGTTACATCTTCCGATATTACGTTATTGAACACATTAGCCGCTTGTGCTAATATGACAGCAGATGAAGTCTTCAAAGATTTTGAAATTATGGCAAATAAGAAAATCTTGGAGAATCACAAATATGAAATTTATTACTCGGAATCTGAAAAAAGCTGGCGTACCTATTTACCAGATGACACCAAACCCAACAACCGCCGTCCGATTAAGAGGAAGAGTAAAGAGAACCTTGAAAAAGAAATCATCAGGTTTTATATTGAGAAGCAAAAAATCGAAAATCGTGAGAATATCACACTGGAAGAGTTATATACAGAATGGCTCTTATACAAAAGAGATTACACTTCTGTAAAGGCAAAGACGATTCAAGAGTATGTTTCTGAATGGAACAGATTTTTCAAAGACACGGCTCTTTCCAAAATGAAGATAGGAGAAATCAAACCCATTACCCTTATCCGTTTTTTCAGAGAAGCCACAAAAGAACGTCAGCATACCCACAAGAGAATCAGCAACGCCCGTTCTGTCTTAAATGGAATCATGAGTTATGCCATTGAGGAAGAAATCATCTCCCACAATCCCGTTTCTGATGTGAATTTCAAGCAGTTTACCTACAAGCCTGTGGAAGTACAGAGTGACAATGTATTTTCCCGTGAGGACACACACAAACTATTGTACTATCTTAGCTGTATAACAGAACCCTACTCTCTTGCAATACAACTATCCTTTTATCTGTTTATCCGTATCGGGGAAACAAAAGCAATCCGCTGGGAAGATATTGACTATGAAAACAGAATCGTCTATCTGCACCGACAGGCTACCTGCGAGCGGACATTGAATGATGATTTAACCTTTTCCAAAAGAGAAGTAACGGTAGTCAACCAGATGAAAGGAAATACCTCTCATGGTTTCCGCAAACAGTTTTTGACTGATGAAGCAATCAAGATTCTTCAGAAAGCCAGAGAATTAAATCCGCATGGAGTGTATATCTTTGAACCTAACGGAGAAATCATGACAACAGACAGCTTCAATCGTCGTTTAAAGAAGTATTGCAAAGAAGCTGGCGTTCCTTACCATTCCAGTCATAAAATCCGTTTCTACAATGCTTCCACAGCCTTTGACGGGAATAATCTCACAACCTTGAGTTATTTAATGGGACATAGCGAAACGGCAACCACGCTTCACTATTTACGGAACGTCAACAAGAGGAAAAATGACCGCTTTGCTTTTCAAAAACTGGGGATTTCCTCATAAAGTATTCAAAGGTGTTCAAACTTTTTAAAGCAAAAAAAGAAGAGAAACGCTGTAACATCAACGTTTCTCTCACTTTTCATCACTGCCGCAGACCGGAATCGAACTTCTGCGGACACTCAAGAACCGCATAGAAAGGGGGATTGTGCCACCTCTGCTGACAGTTGTACAAGATTTGTACAACTTTTTTGTACAGAAATATTTTCCACTTCACACACAGTTCATTCACGCATTAACCACTTCATCAAAAGACATTATCATCTGGATAATGTGTCATAATATCTTCTACTTCACAGTCCAATATATTACATAACTTGTCGATTGTATTTACTTCCACATTCTTATCATGTTTCAGTCTGTTCAGTTGAGAACGATTCATGTGATACCGTGTATACAAATCATATTGCGTAATCCCTTTGGATTTCATTGTTTCCCACAGTTTATCATACTTTATCATTTTACGTTTTCTACTTTCCTCAAAATGCTATTGCTATGTAATCATTATTAGCGTAAAATGAACTTAGTAATAGTGTTCGTATACGAACACTATAAGGAGTGGAAAGATGAAGAAACGCTTTATTATAGTATTCGTATCCGTCAGCATTATAACTATTCTCGCATATTTGCAGTTCGGACGAGATGTAACGGCAAAAAATAGTATCTCTAATGTTTCCGGGAATTATTATGAACAAAATTTGACGGTCATAGCAAATAAACTCTTCATCTATGATAAGGAAAATTTTTCCGAGCAAATATTAGAACGCTGTCTGGATAATTCCTTTCACGATATCCTGTTTTCTTATGACATTACAGGTTATCCCGATAGAATATGTATATCTGTTTACACAAACTCTTTGACATACAGTTTCGGTATCGAAAGTATTAAAATTCAATACGAATCAACTTCTAATCATTCAGGAAATGTTACTGACGCTCAAGACAAATTTAAGATTCTCATTGATACCACCAACCACTGATAAAAAGATAAAATACTATTCCACATCTATACTATTTTTTCTTACAGTGATACAATGATTGTACAAACAACTATGAATTTAGGGAGGCAAAAATATGTTAGAGTTTAAGTATGATACACAACTTTTGATTGAGGGCGAAAATCTTGATGAAGATATAATAAGTGAATACTTTATAAAGAATTTCAAGGGAGACTGTTTGCTCGCAGTTGGGGATGAAGAGTTGATTAAAATTCATTTTCATACAAATGAGCCTTGGAAAGTGTTGGAGTATTGTTCGAGTCTTGGGGAAATTTATGATATTGTTATTGAGGATATGGATAGGCAAGCGAGAGGTCTAAAAGGATAAACCCCGGTTTGACAAATTACCAACCATTCCACCACCTAGTGAGGTAAAGGAACAAGGCGAAGCCGATACGCCGTAGGGCAGTCCTTTACGGAACGGACGTAGCCAACACAACCATGATATAGCAGAGGACTTGAAAGGTCACAACCTTGCAAGTCCTCTTGTCTGTTACTGATTCTTTGATTCTAAGTATGCAACTTCCTTTTCGACTTCTCTAACAAATGCTTCAACTGGAAATGCTAGATTCTCGCACTTTTCGTAACAATTCTTTTCCGGCGAATAGGCGAGGGCACAAATTTCTGTTTCGTAAGTCTTAGTGTCAATCCCGTAGTAGTATATCTGTGAACTGGGAAGTATCAGCCGGATCGTGTTAAAGTCTTTTGTAAAAATCTCATGTCCTCCCGGTGTGAGAAGTTCTTGCGGACACTGATAGAACCGTCTGGAATCTTCCCTGAGAAACAATGGCAGTATGTGCAGTTCATTCGCTTTTATATCTGCATAAACATAGAATCTTGGAATGAGCGCACTATATTGTGTCATTAATCCTATATAAGCGGTATCGTCGTTATTCAGCAGATATTCGGATTCTTTATAGAATACATATTCAGTAAGTGTACTTTCTCGGTCGGATTTGTTTTCCATAGGAACGTTTTCTCCGGCGAGCCAGTTCAGATTTACATCAAGTGCATGAGCGATCAGTTCCAGTTTGTCCAGTTTGGGATTGTATAACCCTGAAAGGTACGAACTGAAAGCCCCTTTGCTGATTCCCGTTTCCCGTACCAGTTCCGCTTGTTTCTTATTTCTCACGTTCATAGCAAATTTAATCCGTTCTGCGATTGTGTTCATGTACATATCCTCCATTTACCTATCTACTCATATCTTGTTAATTCTTGTTATAAATCCACCATACCACAAGTTTAGAAAAAAAGAAACAAAAAGTTTATAAAAAACTGAACTTTTCTATTGCAAAAAGAAAACCGGTGTGTTAATATACAATTAGTTTAGAAATAACTGAACTGTATGACGTCATAAAAATACAATGGAAATAAGAATGGCTGTCCTACCGGCAGAACGGGGAGAAATGGAGAAACGTGTATGCAGATTACATTGACAAAAGAGCAGGTAAAAGAAGCGTTTGGAGAACTTCGCTATATGGGTGCAGATTATTGTTACCGATACGACAAGGAAAATCGGAAGAAAACAGAGGAAGTGGAAGCGTTAAGACTTCACCTCGGCAGTATGAAACTTGGCAACAGTGTGGATATTCGGCTGGAAGCAACGGAACTTCCAAAGATTGAACCGTATTCCGTAGTAGAATTAGACAATGCGGTCTATGACCCGTATGTAATGAGAGGGAATTATCCGACACTGGTTGAGAGAGTGACTTGTAAAGGGATTCATACTGTTTCCGGCAAGAACATGTAGGCAGTCACGCTTTGAAATCTCTGCCTGACCGTACAGCGTGAAAGGTCAGGCGAGAGATTTTGAAGCGGTGGCAGAGTCACAGAGAAGAAAAGGCAGGTGGTAGAGAACGGGAAACAGAAGTTTTTCAGAACTCCCCTATACTAACAGGGGAGTAACTCGTCAGAAAGAAGAGTTATCGGCACTGATTGACTGGTGTCAGATAACAGTCAAAGATACTGACGTATTCACAATCATAGAGGATATATTGCGGATTCCGCTGAATTTTATGGAACTTCACTGTAAAGGAAAAGGTATTGCAGGACATGAATTGATAGCGGGCTTTGATAACATTAAGATTCTAAAACCTACGGGAAATGCACAGTATGAAGGATTTCAGATTCTTATGAGTGGTTCGGGATGCAGAGATTATGAAAAATTCCTCACCATGAATCAGGAAACGTGGTTTGATTTCTTGGAAAGAGTTTGCCGATACAATGTAAATTTCCCTCGGATAGATTTAGCAATTGATGACCGAAAAACTTATTTGAGTATATCAGAACTTATCAGGCTAAAAAATGAGGGGTTGATTTCCAGCCAATTACGAGACATATCGGAGAACCACTCGGATAAACTTACGGAAGATAATATTGAATCCAATGGAAAGAGCCTTTATATTGGCAGCAAAAATAGCGACTTCCGAATTATATTTTATGAAAAGGGATATGAGCAGGCGGAGAAGTTTGGAAAAGAATTAGATATAAACTGGAATAGATATGAACTTCGATTCCGCAAGAAGAAAGCGGTCAGATTAGTGCAGGAACTATTGAAAGATAGGAATGTGGCAAGAGTTGCAATGTCAGTATTGAATGATAAGGTTAGATTCCTGCAAAATCCAGAAAACAGTTCCGTCACAAGGAAACGCTTGTATCCAACTTATCTTCCTTGGAAAGAATTTATGCAAAATATCCCCAAGATAAAACTGTGCATGGATTCTGTTCCAATAGATAATTATTTGCAAAAGAATCGGGAATGGCTCATTAAGAATGTAGCGCCCAGTGTTAAAATGCAAATGATTTGGGATAAAATGAACAACAATAAAAATGATATTTTTAAGGAAATGTCGCACGCACGCTTAAATGAAAAGCAAAAATCAGCCTTGCAAACCATTGAAAAGCATTATGAATTAGAGAATTATATTTAGTAAATAAAAGATACATAGAACAAAAAAGATAACATGAAAGATATTTGACAAGGCGAATATTCAGGTAAAGGAGGGCAGACAATCTTATCCGTAAAGATAAGCAATTATGTTCTATGTCAAAACGCCACTTTATACAGTTGACAGACGCACAGAAGCGATTACACGCTTCTATTGAAAACTTGAAATTATATATGGAAAATGCTACACTTTCTTCAGCAGAGATGGCACAGCATATAGATATGACAAGGAAACAAAAAGAAAAACTGGTAACTGCTATTTATTTCAAAGACAAAAAAAGAAAGGATTTTTATACTTGTACAGACGGACGGATTAAGTCTTACAATCCACAATTTATTGCTACAAGCAGAGAACAGTTGATAGACAAGTTATATGAGTATTATTTTGACAATATACTGGAAGATGTCTATAAAAACTGGGTTCAACATCGTTCTGAAACAAAAATTGTGTCGGGAAAGACGATTGAAGAAGACATTGGGATTTGGAATCGTTTTATTGCTGGTTCTGAAATAGCCACTATGCAGATTGTGGATATTAAGCCAAAGGATTTGATGAAATTGTTTCAATCGTGGACTGGCAACGGACTAATTACCCGAAAAGACTTTAATAATCGAAAATCTGTGTTAAATGGTATTTTCAGATATGCGGTGCTAAATGAGATTATCACTTACAATCCGATTACTTCTCTTCCGTGCAATGATTTGAAGTATAAAATACCAATGGCAAAGAAGAAAGCCTACACAAAAGAAGAACGCTCCGCACTGCTTGCTTATTTAAAGAGTTTAGAGCCGGACGCTTACATTCTTGCAATTATGCTTGCGTTCTACGGAATATTCCGAATTGGTGAAATCAAAGCATTGTCATGGGATAACACAAACGAGAATGTGATTACCATTCAACATCAACTTGTGGAGGAACGGATATTACAGGAAGATATGACACTAAGCGAACCGCAAAGAATCTTGAAGAATCCGAAAGGAAATCCATATTACAGCATACGGACAGAACAACTTCCGCAAGAGGGTGTGTCAGTTCTAAAGAAAATGAAAGAACTGAATCCCGACGGAAAGTTTCTCTTTATGCATGAGGGCAGACCATTGACAACAGATTCATTTAACCGTCGTTTAAAGAAATACTGTACAGAGATAGGAATTCCCTATCTATCAAGTCACAAAATACGTTTTACGGGTGCGTCCATGCTCTATGATGCCGGAGTAAAGCCGATTGATATTCAACCACTTTTGGGGCACTCTACGCTCACTATGACGCAACATTATATCGGTCAGCGTGTAGCAGAAAGAGATACCTCGCAAATGGCAAAGATATTGGCGTAAGCCTTGTATTTACGGGCTGTACAACTTTGTACAACTTTTCAGAGAAAATAAAAAATGCTTCAAGCCCTCTATTTACAAGGGTTTGAAGCACCTTAACCAAATGCCGCAGACCGGAATCGAACCGGTACGGGAGTATAAGTCCCGCAGGATTTTAAGTCCTGTGCGTCTGCCTGTTCCGCCACTGCGGCAAAATGGATGGAGGTGGATTCGAACCACCGAAAGCGTTGCTAACAGATTTACAGTCTGCCCCCTTTGGCCACTCGGGAATCCATCCGTGTCACGTAGAATCGTTTGACCCTGACAATAACTATTTATATCATATTCTAAAGAAAAACGCAAGGGCTAAATTATCCCTTGCGCCTCTTTCTATCTTCTTTTACGTCCCATCTGCTGTTTCAGAACCGCTGATGGTCTCTCCTGCCTCTACTTTGTTGATGGTCTGTGCGATCTCGGCGACCGTATCTTCGTTCGGCACGGTTACATACAGATACTGATTTGGAGCAGAGTAACAAATATTCTCCTCCGGTGTTCCGTCTGCCGCCATGGAGTAAATCTGCCAGTCAGAATGGTCCTTAAGCTGCTGCTTAATCAACGCACGGATCTGCTTCATAGACATATTGGTCTCCACGCTGTCCGCTGCCTCATCTAGGATATCCGCCGCCTTTACGATCATAGATGGAGATACCATCTTCTTAATCATGGCAGTAATTAATGCCTGCTGGTTCTTTCCACGCTGATTATCCCCATCATCAAGTGCGTGACGCTCACGAGCAAATGCCAGCGCCTCCTGTCCGTTTAAGTGGTTTGTTCCCTCCTGAATTTCAACAACTGCTCCTGCATCTGTTCCGGTCGTAAAGTCAAACTCAGATTCTACGTCCACCCCACCTAGAATATCAATAATATTGATAAAGGACGTAAAGTTTAACCGTGCGTAGAATGGAATCGATACCTGATACAGTTCTTCCAAAGTATCAATAGACACATCCACTCCGTAGTTTCCGGCATGTGTAAGCTTATCCCTCATTCCTCCGGAAATACCAGGAATCTCCACATAGTAATCACGAGGTGTGGTTACAAGTAGGATCTGGTGTGTCTTCGGATTAACCGTGGCAATGATATTCACGTCGCTTCGGCTCATATCCTCCACATTTCCATAAATGTCAATTCCACTGATATATACGGTAAATGGCTCTGTCTGTACCGGGACGTCCAGTGACAGATCCTGAGTCTCTTCAATCTCACATTCATAAATCACTTTCGTACCGGATTTAAAGTCCTCCACAGCTTTTTCCATCGTGCTCTGATAACTGGAATCATAGACGATGATGTCGATCTCCTCACTCATCAGCGCTTTCGCCATATCTTCCATATTGTCAAACACTTTGGTCTCAATGCTCTTCTTTAACTTCTTATTGATATTGGCAAGTGCTTTATCTGTGTTCTCGCCGTCTGTGGCGTACTGGATACCAAATATATAGTCCTCCGCATCACCCAACTCTTTAGCGCTGTCATCCTCCCGTACAACGGCGACCATCTTGTGGCTCTCCGAACTACCACCCGCAATATGGAAAAGGGCTCCGCCCGTCTTATAGAGATAAAATGATCCTATGACAAGGACAACTGTCATCACAAAACTGAATACCTTGCCGATGATCTTGCCTTTTCCCCGCACCGCAAGTTGGGAAATCAGCGTGATACCGAGCAGGACAAGCAGGACACCGGCGATTCCAAGAAGATATTCCATAATGAGAATATCCATCCAGCACAAAAGCCACAAAAAAGCTACTGACGCAACAAGCTGCAAAGCAAAGAACGCCATTCCTCTGGCCGCTCCTGCCCGCTCTGCCTTTCTTTCCTTTCGCCTTCCGATCTCCTGTTGATACCTTTCCCGCTTCTCCTCTCCCGTAATCCTATTGTGAGGTCTTCTTCTGGCTCCCTCCGGCCTTTTTCTTCCCGCCGTCTTACGATACTGTGCCTCATCTAAATGATAATCTAAATCTGACTTTTGCCGCCCGGTCCGGCCGTCTTTTCGTTTCCGGCGCTGTACTGGAATATGATCCGGAGCTCTGTCGCTTCCGTTCTTTCTCTGGGCCATAATCTTTTATCCTTTCGTAAGTCTTTTCTGCGATTGCACGCACTCTTACTATTTTATAACTTTTACTACATCTCTGCCTATTTGTCAAGTTTTACACTAATATTCACGTTTTTTTAAGATGATTGCAGAGTGTTTTCCCATATTCAGAACAATCTCTCCGTTTTCTACAATATACTCCTCAAATTCGGTCGTGTATCCTTCCTCATATGTATAAATCATTCTCCGCATGAAACCCTGCATCGGAACCTCCGCCGGCCATACCGGCACATGCAGCGTAACTGCCTCGCTCCGATTGTTGACAATGATGACGAACTGCCTTCTGTCATTAAAACGCGCATAGGCAAGCACGCCTTCCTGCCACATTAGCATTTTGACTGAACCGGTCCGGAATGCCCAGTACCGCTTATGGATAGCGATGACCTCCTTATGAAATTCGATCATCTCTTTATCTTCATGTCCCCACGGATAGGTCCTCCGGTTGTCCGGATCCGTAAATCCGCAAACGCCGGCCTCGTCTCCATAGTAGATGGTCGGAGCTCCAGGCCAGGTCATCTGCATCACAACCGCTTCCCGCAGAATTGCAGAGTTCGTATAGCTCTCCGCTGCCTCATGTCCGAGGTGTTCCACACGCCCGGTCATATGATTGGTTCTTGTCAGGAATCGGGAATGATCGTGGTTGGACAGCTCGTTCATTGCCGTCTGCAAAGACGGCGTCGTCATCGCTGACATATGGTGCGTGATGGCATTGACAAAGTAATCCGCATTATTGCACAGATCTGGTCTGCTGCTGTCACTGTGCTTTTCCATTCCGGTCAAAAACCAGGTAATAGGCTCCATAAAAGCGTCATAATTCATTACGGTATCCCACTCGTCCCCCTGGAGCCACTCTTTTGGATCTCCGTAGTGTTCTGCCAAAATGATTGCCTGGGGATTTGCACTCTTGACTGCCATTCGGAACCGTTTCCAAAAGTCGTGATTATATTCTTTCGTTGTTCCAAGATCTGCCGCCACATCCAGTCTCCATCCGTCCACATTGTACGGAGAGGACACCCATTTCTTTCCGATCCCCAGAATATAGTTTTCCAGTTTTACGGAATCCTCGTAATTCAGTTTCGGAAGCGTCTCATGCCCCCACCAACCGTCATAGTTTCCGTTATCCGGCCAAGCTCCCGGATCATTATTGAAAAACCGGAAAAAATCACGGTACGGACTGTCGGCCGAACAATAGGCCCCGGGCTCGTAATTACCCTCTTTCTGGTAGATTTTCTCCCGATCCATCCATTTATTAAAAGAACCGCAATGATTGAACACCCCATCCAATATGACCTTCATCCCTCTTTTGTGGATCTCCTCTACTACATGGGCGAAAAATGCGTTGCTTGCTTCCAGGTTCGCTTTTCCGGCAGTACGAATCTGATATTTTGTCGCCTGACTGTTATCCGTACAGCCCTCCGGCAGAATATCTCCTCCATCTTCCACGATCTTCGCCAGATGGGGATCAATGTAATCATAGTCCTGAATATCGTATTTGTGATTGGACGGGGACACAAACAGCGGATTAAAGTAGATCACTTCCACTCCAAGCTCTTCCAGATAATCCAGTTTATCCAGCACCCCCTGCAGATCGCCCCCGTAAAACTCCCGGATCGCCATCGTCTTCGCCGGCTTCTGGTTCCAGTCTTCGATCTGCTCAGCTCTGGCGCCGAGATAATAGTATTCTCCTGTTACCACGTCGTTTGAAAAATCCCCGTTACAGAATCGATCAGTGTAAATCTGATACATCACAGCGCCTTTCGCCCACTCCGGCGTGGAAAAATTTGGAATCAACAAAAAATCATAGGCCTCAAGCGGCTCGCTTACGGCTCCGTAACGATTATAATATATGGTCTCGCCATCAGTCCCTTTGATTTCAAAGTAATACCGCAGCGCCTCCGTTCCAATCTGTACTTTCACGTTATAATAGTCAAAGACGTCCGTCGTCTGCTCTTTTTGCATGAAAATCGTCTTTCCTTTATCTGACCCCTCTTCATCTGAATAACAGGTCTCTCTTGTGACAACTTTGGCTTCCTGTACGTCATCTTTTGCCGTTCGGAATCGTAGTATTATCTTCTGATCTTCTACCGGCTCCGGTGGAATGACGTATACACCCGTCCCGTCACAAAATAATGCCTGTTTGTTCATAATCATACTCCCTTTCTTCCCGTATCTACTCTGGCAGCATCTGTCCTTCCTGAGAGCCCTCTGTAAATAAACCTTCAAATTCTTCCCTGGAAATCTTTTCTTTTTCCAAGAGAAGAGCTGCACACTTGTGTAATACGTTCATATGGTCTTCGATCATAGTTTTTGCTTTTTCATAACATTCATCAATGATTCGTTTCACTTCCTCATCAATCTTACCCGCGACAGCCTCTCCGTATCCTCTCGTATGGGCAAGATCCCGTCCGATAAATACTTCATCGCTGTCATTGTCATAATTGATCAGTCCCACTTCCCTTGACATTCCAAACTTTGTCACCATCGCTTTGGCAAGATTCGTTGCCTGTTTGATATCCTGTGACGCTCCTGTTGTAATGTCATCGAAGATGATCTCTTCCGCTACACGGCCTCCCAGAGAAACCGTAATGTCCTGGAGCATTTTCCCTTTTGTATGAAACATCTCATCCTTTTCCGGAAGCGGCATCGTATAACCTGCCGCCCCACTGCCCGTTGGAATAATGGATACGGTGTAAACCGGTCCTACATCCGGGAGCAGATGAAATAAGATTGCATGGCCCGCTTCATGGTATGCCGTGATCCGTTTCTCCTTATCGGAAATCACACGGCTCTTCTTTTCAGCTCCGATACCGACCTTGACAAAGGCACGGCGGATGTCCGCTTGTGTAACAAACATTCTTGCCTGCTTGGCCGCATAGATAGCGCTCTCATTGAGCAGATTCTCCAAGTCCGCCCCTGTAAATCCGGCTGTCGTCTGCGCGATCTGGCGCAGATCTACATCGTCCCCAAGCGGTTTGGATTTAGCATGAACGGTAAGAATTTCGAGTCTGCCTTGTACGTCCGGTCTGCCGACAAGCACCTTCCTATCAAACCGTCCCGGACGCAGGATCGCAGGGTCAAGGATATCCACGCGGTTGGTCGCCGCCATCACGATAATCCCCTCGTTAGCTCCAAAGCCGTCCATCTCTACAAGGAGCTGGTTCAATGTCTGCTCTCTCTCATCATGGCCGCCGCCCATACCAGTACCTCTTCGTCTCGCCACTGCGTCGATCTCATCGATAAAAATAATACATGGAGAATTTTTCTTGGCATCTTCAAAGAGATCTCTCACTCTGGATGCACCTACTCCGACAAACATCTCTACAAAATCCGAACCGGAAATGGTGAAAAACGGGACGTCCGCCTCCCCTGCCACTGCCTTTGCAAGCAATGTCTTACCGGTTCCAGGAGGCCCCTCAAGAAGCACACCCTTCGGTATTCTGGCCCCCACCTGAATATATCTCTGCGGGTTTTTCAGGAAGTCCACGATTTCCTCCAGCTCTTCCTTCTCTTCTTTCAACCCAGCCACATCGTCAAATGTCACTTTCTTATCCTTGTCAGTGCTCATTCTTGCGCGGCTCTTCCCAAAACTCATGGCTTTTGCGCCCGCTCCACCTTCACTGATGCCGCTCTGTCTTCGCATAAACACAAAGATAAACAGGATCGCCGCCACCATGATGATGGTCGGAAGGATCGACGTCAGAAACACATTCTCCCCCGGTACTTTGTCTAATTCGCACCGCACTCCCGCATCCTCCAGGTATTCCTGCTCATTCTGAACATTAGAAACATTGACATACCGGTATTCCCCGGAATCCTTCAACTTAAGTTCTACCTGTCCGGTCGGAACCGCCTTATCCTGATAAATCACGGCGCTTTCTACCTGATTACTGTCCACTGACTCATGATATTCATCCAAAGTGAACATCCTGCTTCTCTGCTGGGACTGATTTGTGATCCAGAACACAAGGAAGATCAGTACGATCAAAATCAGCGCTGATACACCGCCAAAGCTTCTGTTCTTTTTATTGTTCAATCTCTCTTTTCTCCTTTCTATTTTACTCCCTCGACCACTCCGATATACGGAAGGTTCCGGTATCTCTGGTCGTAGTCCAGGCCGTAACCCACCACGAATTCATCCGGAATGTTAAATCCCACATAATCTACATGGACATCCTTTACCCGCCGCTCTGGTTTGTCCAGAAGGGTACAGATATGCATACTCTTCGGCCCTCTCTCACCCAGAATCTTCATCAGATGATACAGGGTACGGCCGGAATCGATGATATCCTCCACAATAATTACGTCTTTGTCCTGCAACGGCTCATCCAGATCCTTTACAATCTTCACAACGCCGCTTGACTCTGTGCCTGATCCATAGCTGCTGACACTCATAAAATCCATGGAAACCGGAACGGTGATTCTCTTTGCAAGTTCACACATAAAAAAGACCCCGCCCTTGAGCACGCAAATCAGATGTACGTGCCTGCCGGCATAGTCTTCGCTGATCTTCCTGCCCAGCTCTTCGATCCTCTGATTGACCTGCTCCTCCGGAACCAGTACCTTAATTGTCTCTGCCATTTTCTTCTCCTCCGTAAACCTCTATTTCTACTATGTGTTTTGTCTTCTCTGTGATCTGGTACGCCTGATTTTGACGGTACCCGACGATCCAGACGATCTCGTCTCCATCCGCGATCAGCGGAACCGTGTCTCTTTCCTCTGACGGAATCTTCTGATTAATAAAAAATTTCTTGATCGTCTGCTTTTTGCCGTCCGCGGTGATGGTAAGAAAATCCCCCTCCCGCCGCGTCCGCATAATAAGACTATTTTTTATTATATCATAATCAAACCATTTCGTGTAGGGGGTATTCGGCCACTTTTCTTCCCCCCGGCGCTCAAACACACGCATCCGAAACCTTGGCATTTCCTGCTTGGCTTCAGGCTTCCCCTGTCTGTTTCCCTTCCTTAGCAGCACACCCTCGTAACCTCGAAATGCCCGAACTCCGTAAGGAAGAGAGAGTCTCCTTCCGGGTTGCTTTTCCATCAGATCTAAGATGTCACGGACATGAACCGCCATCAGATCTTTTTCGCTGCCGCAGACGTCCGCAAGTACCGCCCGGATGACTTCCTCCCGGAATACATACGGGATTTTCTGAAATGTTTCCTTCCGGATGAGAGTCCCGTTTCCTTTTTCTTCCACACACTCTCTTATATATGTTCCCGTTTCATCTTCCATATATTCCCACAACTCGGACATTTTTTCCGCCATTCGGCAAATATGTTCCTCGGCTGCCGGATTGATTTTGAGAAGTTCCCCCATAACTTGGTTTCGGACGCGGTTTCTCGTGTAGTCATTCTCGAAATTAGTAGCGTCAATCCGCCAGGACACGCCCCGTTCCGAAAGAGCCTCCTCGATCTCTGACTTTCCCACACACAAGAGTGGATGGATAAACTCACCTGCCACGGGCAGAATCCCCCGCATCCCTTTCACCTGGCTTCCGCGGCAAAGATTCATCAACACGGTCTCCGCATTATCACCTTGGTGATGGGCGAAGGCAATTTTATCTGCGTGGACCTCCTCAAGCACCGACTTCATAGATTCCCTTCGGATTTCCCTTCCTGCTTCCTCCAAAGAACAGCTTCTCTTCCTGGCCTCTGCCGCAGCGTGGATACGAAAAACACGACATGGGACATCATGCCGCTTACAAAGCTCTGCCACAAAGCTTTCATCCCCGTCCGCCGCCTTTCCTCTAAGCAAATGGTTCACATGGACGGCTGTTACCTGAATCCCCTGCGTCTCTCGAAGTCTTAAAAGTACAAAAAGCAGGCATACCGAATCAGCTCCTCCGGATATACCTGCAACTATATGCTCCCCTCGTTCTATCATATTCCATCGCTTCAGATAGGATTCCACCTTTTTTTGCAATCCTTCCCATTTCTTCTCTGCCACACTTCTCTCTCCCGTATCTTTTTTCTTCATCTTACTATAATCATCCCGCAAAAAGCAAGCTATATCCGCCAGATTCCGATGACAAGCACCGTCATGTCATCCATCGGATCTTCCCCGGTCCATTCCAGCACTTGCTCCAGAATGTGGTGCGCCATCTCTTTTGGATTATTAAGACTGGTCCCCCGGATGATGGTATCCAGCAGAAATTCCTGCTCGCCCACCGGAAGGGCATCCATGATCCCATCCGTAATCATAATGACGAAATCACCGTTCTGCAAGTGCTTATGTACGCTTTGAATCTCCAGATCCTGCACTACGCCCAAGGGCAGATTGGTTGAACAGATCCGCTCCACCCCGTTCTGATGCCGGATAAAAGTCGTTGACGCTCCGGCTTTTAAAATATCCACTGTCCCCTCATACAGGTCAAAAATGCTGATATCGATGGTGGAAAAACGGATCTCCTCCCTCCCGATCACCAGCGCTGTATTCATCATTTCCAGCGCCGTCCTGGCAGGGAAACCGGCCTCCAAAAGTTCTTCCAGCATATCCACCACCATGGCGCTCTCCCGGTATGCTTCTTCCCCGGAGCCCATGCCATCAGAAAGCACCGCTCCCTGCTTACCGGCCGGCAACTCCATCATGGAAAAGCTGTCACCGGAAATTCCGGCACACCCTTTTCCGATTCTGGCTACACCCTGCAAAGTATAGTAATGCTGCATCTCAAGAAAGACAATTGTCGCGTACTCCGGCCCCAGAGAACGCCTCTCATCCTTTGCCGTCTCCATGATCTTTCCAGTACATATCGAAAGAATTCTCGCCAGCTCCTTTGTACTGATGCACTCACCTTTGGCCGCTCTTCCGGTCAGATGAATCTCATACCTTCCTTGTGGCGTCATCAAAAAGACCATACTGAGAATTCGGATATTCTCGCTTTTTAGTTTTGCTCGGATTTTTTTCTCCAGCCGTTCATCAGAGAAAATACTCGCGTCCAGTTCTCTCGTGGCATGTCGGATCAACCTTGCAAACGTATCCAGCTCCACGGCACACCCCTCCCTGCTCTGGACGATCCGGTTATTCCAGAACATCGCCTGTTTCGCATTCTGGAAGGTCTCCATCGTCTCACGCAGAAAGCGCGGCGCCAGAATACAGTATCTCTGGAGCCGTTTTTTCAGATCCATATTCAGTTCCGCGCCGTACTCATCGGCTGTCTTTAAAATTTCATATACAAGTTGCTTTGTCCGTACCTGATTTTCACCAAGACACCAGGAACGGTTTTCACAGTTCTTACAGACTGCCCCAGAGACTCTGGAGAACATCTCCTCCACCTCCCCGGATGTAAACTGTCCTTTTCTCTCTTCCATCCTGAAAAAAGTGTCCGCCAAATGCTCCAACGACTTTCCAAATTTTTCCATCTGCTCCACATAGGGATTCATCATATAACTATTCTTTTCCATCTTATGCCCCTTCTTATATCCGTGTAGTGAAAAGATCTGTACGCCATGGCGTCGTTCACCTGACGTTTTTGTGTTTACCGGGAAGGATTTTCCCGCGGAATAAAAAACAGCTTTGGAAATGGTTCGTTCCCAAAGCTATCTTCTGTGTGTCATATCGTGCTCTATTCCTCGGCTTTGAAAAGGATCTCATTTTCCTTTACCATGCCGAGTCTGTCTCTTGCAGTATCCTCAACGTACTCGTCTGTGCCAACATAGTCCTTGTACTTTTCGATCTCTTCTGTGCGCTGCTCCTCCTGCTCTTTCTCCTTCTCCAAGTCTGAAATCTGCGCTGTCTTGTCCCGCAACTGGGCTCCAAGAGAAATACTGTGTACGGTCGTCACGGCCGCAAGCACAAGTAAAATACAGGATATAAACATGATGCTTCCTCTATATCTGGAAAACCGCGGCCCCTTCCGAGAGCCACGTGACTTTTTCTTAAAAATCTTCATCTTTACCTCGTCGAACATTCTGGTGATTTTGGATTATACATATAATAGTACCCTGTTTCCAGAGATTAATCAACTCTTTTCCCGTGTTTTCCAGTTTTTTTCTCGAAAAGTTTTCCGCAGAACTTTCCGGTTTTTGACAAAAGGAGTAAGAAAAATACCGCCCCTACTGCCACACCCACAACAAAGTACCACCGGATCTCCCCGGAACTTGTCTGAAAAATCTCACCAAAGAGAAAGAAACCCGCAAAGAGCCAGTAAATAAAATCTTCTACAGAAACAAACAGCGGATGATGCCGGATGAGCCTCCGGAAAATTCGCAGCGCCTCATAGATTCCACAAAGAAGCATCCCCGTAAAAAATGCCCGTAAAAATGCCTCCGCCTCAATCCCCAGGCCGCTCATCGCCGCCTCCTAATGGAAGAGGCGCGCCAGGAGCTTGCCGCCCTGCTTCGCCGTCTGCTTCATATCCGAATAGGTAATGCTGTCAATATTGCCAGACAAATCGACCTCTCCCTTCTCTAAGCTTAACCGGTTGACATGGAGATCACTCCCCTTTACCATCATCATTCCCTGCTCCGTTTCCAGAAGAATTTCGTTCAGATCAAAAGACAACACATCAAGCACTCCTGTCACAAGACTTGTCTTTCTGTTGTTGACGACCAGTTTGTGTGATTTCCTGACCTGTGTCTCCTCTGTTACGCTCATCATGCTGCTGCTCATCATCATTTTCTATCAACCTCTCTTTCGTTGTCAGCCTGTCTGCTTCTTCCAACGTGCTTCTGAGATATCTTATGAGCCGCATCCTGTCTTTATGCCAATTCCTTTTATGATCCTATCTTTGCTTAAAGATAACGGAAAAGATTCTTCGCTTCTTCTTTCTTCGTCGTATCCTGAATGTCCAGTACTTCCGCCTCAACGGTCTTCATACCGAACTGAATTTCAATCACATCACCCTTTTTGATATTGGTGGACGCCTTGGCCTGCTTACCGTTAATCAGCACACGGCCTGCGTCACAGGCCTCATTCGCTACGCTGCGTCTCTTGATCAAACGGGATACCTTTAAAAACTTGTCCAATCTCATCGCTCTTTCGCCTCCCTGCTGTTCTTTCGTCAATCACCCGAAGTTCCAAACCGGATATTCCCGGGTAATAAACGCTCTCCAAAGTCTCTGACAAACCCATACTTTGGCTTACACCATCGCAAAAAATAGAGGGCTTAAAAGCCCTCTATTTCGTGTCGTAGATATCTTATGCGTTGATCGCGTCTTTTAAAGCTTTTCCGGCTTTGAATTTCGGAGCCTTGCAAGCTTCGATTTTCATCGTCTTACCTGTCTGAGGATTTCTTCCTTCTCTTGCTGCTCTTTCACTTACTTCAAAAGTACCAAATCCTACTAACTGAATCTTTTCGCCGTTCTTTAACTCGTCTGTCACAACGTCGATAAATGCTTTTAATGCTTTCTCAGAATCTTTTTTGGAAATTTCTGCCTTCTCTGCCACTGCTGCGATTAATTCTGTTTTGTTCATAAATACTTATCCTCCTATTTGCCGTTATAAAGTATTTCCCTGATCTATTAGATCTTATTACCAAAACCCCTGATTCCCCTTGGGTTCGCTTCACTAAAAGTTATAACGGTTTCTTGTATGTTTGTCAAGTGAATTATACTCCTAAAGCCCCATTTTCCGCAGGTTTCACAAACTTCACAGGTTTTTTAAAGCATCTTGTCGATCATTTCAAGAACGGCTTTGCCAAGTGCCTCTGATTTCGCATCCGCATCCCCCAGAGAAACGCCTTTGATTCCATAGTAGAACTTCACTTTCGGCTCGGTTCCGGATGGTCTTACGCAAAGCCATGCATCGTCTGTCAAATCATAGTAAAGGACATTGGACTTCGGAAGTCCTGTCGTCGTCACTTCGCCTGTCGCCAGATCTTTGATCGTCTCTGCTTCGTAGTCGCGGGCTTTTAATACCTCATATTCTCCCACTTTGACCGGAGGATTATTCCTCAATGTCTCAAGAATAGACTGGATCTTCTTTAGACCTTCAATTCCTTTCATTGTGATAGACTGAATGCTGTCTTTGTAGTATCCGTATTTATTGTACATATCAATCATAGCATCCCACAATGTCTTTCCCTGTGTCTTATAATAAGCTGCAGCTTCGCACAATGCCATTGTCGCTACGATCGCATCCTTATCTCTTGCATGTGTTCCGATCAGGCAACCATAGCTCTCTTCAAATCCGAAAACATACTCGCCTTTTCCTGTCGTCTCAAATCCCAGAATTTGCTGCCCTATATACTTAAATCCCGTCAAAACTTCAATCAGTCTGAGGTTGTAAGCCTTTGCAATGGCGTCAGCCATATTGCTTGTAACAATCGTTTTGATCAGGCAGCCGTCATCCGGCAGTCCCTTAAGGGCCTGTCTCTGGCTGATCTCATACTCTGCCAAAAGACACCCTGACATATTCCCTGTAAGCACCTTGTACTCTCCGGATTTTGTATCTTTTACATAAACTCCAAGCCGGTCCGCATCCGGGTCTGTTGCAAGTACGAGATCCGCGTCCACTTCTTTCGCAAGTTTCAAACCAAGCTCAAAAGCCTCCTCAGCTTCAGGGTTCGGGTAGGATACTGTCGGAAATTCACCATCAGGAAGCTCCTGCTCTTTTACTACATATACGTTCTCAAATCCGAGTTCCCTCAATACTCTTCTGGCCGGGATATTTCCGGTACCATGAAGCGGAGAGTATACGATTTTAAAATCTTTTTGTACCTGGTCAATGGCGTCTTGGTGAAGCACCTGCTTTTTGAGCTCGGCAATGTAAGCGTCGTCAACGTCAGCTCCGATCACTTCGTAGAGACCAGCCTCTTTGGCGGCCTCTTTGGCCATTGTCTTGACTGTCGCAAAATCGGTCACTGCCTTTACTTCGTCCATAATGCCTTTATCGTGCGGAGGTGTGATTTGTGCTCCGTCCTCCCAGTATACCTTGTATCCGTTGTATTCCGGCGGATTGTGGCTCGCTGTAATATTGATTCCGGCAATACATCCAAGCTTTCTGACTGCAAAAGAAAGCTCCGGAGTCGGCCTCAGGCTCTCAAATACATAAGCCTTGATTCCATTCGCCGCTAGACAAAGCGCAGCCTCGTCCGCAAATTCCGGAGACATCCGTCTGGAGTCGTAAGCGATAGCAACACCCTGCGCTTTTGCCTCTTTCTTGGCAATATAATTAGCAAGCCCCTGCGTCGCCTTGCGGACTGTATAAATATTCATACGGTTAGTGCCGGCTCCAATCACACCTCGGAGTCCTGCGGTACCAAATTCCAGATCCTTATAAAAGCGGTCTTCGATTTCCTTTTCGTTGGATTCAATCTCTTTTAATTCTGCTTTTGTGTCAGCATCAAAGTATGTACTTGTTAACCATTCATCGTATTTTTCACGATATCCCATATCTTAGTACCTCCTGATTGGTCTTCTATGTTGTTTATTATACACCACTCTTTTCTAAATGGAAAGCAAATATCTGCTCTAAAAATCGTTTCCTGATCTCATTTTGTTCAATAGAAATCCGCAGTTTTTCAACACTTTTCGATGAAATCCATGCTTTGTTGGAGTTGTAATATGTATTGGCGCACTTCCAGAACTTTTCCGGATAGGAAAGGCGGAGTGCAATGTACTCCTTTTCCTCCTCTGACAGCGGATTGACGGCGCAGTACGCTCTGAGGATTTCTGCTCCCAGCTTTTCATTCCACTGGTGCTTTTCCATAACCTTTCTTAAAAAATAAGCGAGATCCGCAGCCTGTAAATCTCTTCCTACATGCTCAAAATTGACCGCTGTCATGCCCTCCGGCGTAATTAGGATATTATGATAATTGTATTCACCATGGATGAAGCTTCCTCGCTCTTTTGCCTCTTTCTGAAGTCTACGGTAGGACGAACTGCCCAGACGCTCCTCCACGGCCGCCGCCACCCGATACATGTCTTCAAAGCACTCCAAAAACCGACTTTCAAACTCTCCTTTGATTGGTTTTTTACGTATGAAGGACCAGACCTTTTTCATTTCCCGATTGTGTCTGCGGTATTCATCCAGAAGATCAGAACTACGAAACCCTTCCCGCGCCCCCGGCAATTCCATTAGTCTGTGAATTTTGGCAAGTAGTCTTGCCGCCTCAAGAATTTCACCGTGTTTGCGGACATCACATTCTCTCCCTGGATACCATGCTTTCAGGTAATAGGTCGTCCCGTCCTCCGTAGCTGTCAGAAATTCCCCCTCCCTATTCGGAATCAGTTCATCACACCTCAGATGTTCCTGCTTTTTCATCGCTTTATGGATTTCATTCATAACCAACATGCGCGGCTTAGACAAAGCCGCCTGCTTTAACAGCATCAGACCCCGATCCGTCTCGCACAGGAAAGCACCCCTTACTTTGCGGACATTGTCCACTTGTATCGGATATTGTTCCAGTATCTCCAAATCATAATCGCCCATAACTGCCCCCTGCCTTCTGAATTCAATCGTCTTTCTAGCTTATGAGATTTTAAAAACAAATAGAACCGGGCAGAAGACTTTCTCCAATATTAAAATAAGATTGCGCTTTCGCACAATCTTATTTTTCTTCATATACGTTTAATGCACGCTCAAGCAAATATGCTTTTTGATTTTTCTTTGGGTCTTCCAACACTTCTTCCAGAAGGGTATTCAAAATTTCCCCCATCTGTGGACCCGGCTTTATACCTGCGCCGATCAGATCTTTGCCTGTCACCGCCATCTCTTTTAGGGAAACACATTCGCCATCCCTCAGAATCTTGTAAAAGCACTGTTCTACCCCCCGGATATCAGCTATCTTTTCTTCCCTGCGATAGGCGCTCTGAGCCAGAGTATCCGCCATCCGGATTTCCAGGTAGTATGGAAAGAGCTCCTTTCCGATCCGGTTTACTGCCCGCCGCACCGATCTTTTGTCCGGCGGCATCCGGTAATCGTGATAGTAGACAAGCCTGGTCACACTGCGGACCGTATCATTATCAAACTTCAATCTCTGCAAAATCTCTTTGGTAATCCGCTCGCTTCCAATGGCATGCTTCTTAAAATGTGCCGTCCCGTCCGGGTCCATCGTCTTATACTCTGGCTTTCCCATATCATGAAACAGCATCGTAAGCCTGAGAATCCGGTCAGCGCGGATGTGTTTGAGCGCCTCCACCGTATGAACACCTACATTGTACATATGGTGCGGTGTTTCCTGGGTTGTCTCCATCATCCGGTCAAATTCCGGAAGAATCACTTTGGTAATACCAAGCTCCCAGGCAGTCAGCAGCTCCTCCGGGTGAGGTGAAACCAACAATTTCACGAGCTCGTTTTGAATTCTCTCGGCACTGATCTTCTTCAGCGTCCCGGCAAGCGCTCCCGCCGCCTCTTTTGTCTTTTCCTCCATGGAAAATCCAAGCTGAGCTCCAAAACGAACAGCTCGCAGAATCCGCAGCGCATCCTCTGTGAAACGCTCCCTAGCCTCCCCTACACACCGGATAACCCCCTGTTTCAGATCTTCCTGCCCGCCAAAGAGATCGCAAAGTCCATCTTCATCATTATAAGCCATGGCGTTGATAGTAAAATCCCGCCTTTTCAGGTCTTCCGCAAGCATTCCTGTAAACCAGACCTCCTTCGGGTGTCTCCCATCTTCGTATTCTCCGTCGATCCGGTATGTCGTTACTTCAAACCCCTCTTTTTCTGCCAGTACAGTGACCGTGCCATGGGCAATCCCGGTATCCACCGTCCGCCGGAAGATTTCTTTGATCTCTTCCGGTTTCGCGGACGTTGTGATATCCCAGTCCTCCGGCTCTCTTCCGAGAATAGAATCCCGGACGCAGCCTCCCACGGCATACGCTTCAAACCCTTGCTCTTTGAGCTTTTGAATGATCCACTGTACTTGCCTTGGCAGTCTGATTGTTATCTGTCCCATTTTAATATGCTTTACCCCAGAAAACTTTATACTTAGCCGGTTTTCCGCAACATACGCAGCGATCGGAAATCGGCTCTTCATCCTCGATCAGACATCTGGATCCGGCCCCGCCTGTCTCTGTCTTGATCATCTCTTCGCAGCTTTCGTCTCCACACCACATTGCCTTGATGAACCCTCTGTTGTCTGTAAACTTCGCTTTCATTTCATCCATGGTCTGTGCTTCATCAATGTGGCTGTCGAGAAATGCTTTCGCCCTGTCATACATATCCTGCTGCACTGTCTCCAAAAGCTCCTTCAATACAGATGGTACGTCATCAATGGATACCACTGTCTTCTCTCTCGTATCACGTCTTACAAGAACTGCCTGACCGTTTTCGATATCCTTTGGTCCAAGCTCCACACGAACCGGAATTCCGAGCATTTCCTGCTCGCTGAATTTCCATCCCGGGCTCTTCTCGGATTCGTCAATATCCGCTCGTAATCCTTCTGCACGAATCGCCGCAAGCAGCTCCTCAGAGCGATCCAGTACGCCCTCCTTGTGCTGTGCTACCGGAATGACACGAACCTGCTTCGGAGCAATTCTTGGCGGAAGCACAAGCCCACTGTCGTCCCCATGTACCATGATAATCGCTCCGATAATACGTGTAGACAGTCCCCAGGACGTCTCGTACACACTATGAAGTTCATTATTCTTATCCAAATATTTGATATCATATGCATCCGGAAATCCGTTTCCGAAGAAGTGACTTGTTGCGGCCTGGAGAGCTTTCCCGTCGTGCATCAGCGCTTCCACGGTGTAGGTGTCCTGTGCACCTGCAAACTTCTCGCTCTCTGTCTTTCTTCCCGCTACAAACGGAATCGCAAGAGATTCACTGATGAAATCGCGGTATACTTTCCACATCATCAGCGTCCTTTCCTCCGCTTCTTCATATGTGGCGTGAATCGTATGCCCTTCCTGCCATAAAAACTCTCTGGAGCGCAGGAACGGACGGGTCGTTTTCTCCCATCTCAAAACAGAGTTCCACTGGTTCCATACCTTTGGCAGATCCCTGTAGGACTGTACTGTACGGCTCCACAGCTCGCAGAACAAGGTCTCCGACGTCGGGCGGATACAAAGTCTCTCCTGTAATCTCTCCATACCTCCATGTGTCACCCAAGCAACCTCCGGGGCGAATCCTTCCACGTGATCCGCCTCTTTCTGAAGCAGATTCTCCGGAATCAGCATTGGCAGATAGACGTTCTCCACTCCCGTCTCTTTAAATCTTTTATCCAGATCCGCCTGGATATTCTCCCAGATCGCATAGCCATTCGGCAGATAGTTCAGACATCCCTTCACACTGGAATAGTCGCAGAGCTCCGCCTCTCTCACCACATCCGTATACCACTGAGCAAAATCTTCCTCTCTGGATGTGATGGACTGTACAAGTTTCTTGTTGTCCTTTGCCATATCACATTCTCCTCTCAATCAATATATTTTTCACATCTTCTTAGGACTTCCGTTCTCTCAAACAGTTGATCCCCCCTAAAGATCAGGTAAGATCTGTTGTATTGAATACAAAAACGCCGAACATCCGTCCCATCAGGGACCGGATGTCCGGCGGTACCACCCTCATTAACCGCAAAATCCCGCGGCTCACTTCATTGATCATTAACGCTGATAAAACGCTGCACTTTTCATACAGAAGCTCCGGGCCCGGTTCGGTCGGGATCTGTCAAAGGCTCGCACCATCCGCCTCTTCTCTGAGACTTCTCCAGAACTTACTATCTCCCATCATCGCCCATCTCTTCGGCTCTCGCCATGAAATTATTCGTATTTTAACCGAAATCAGCGGGGCTGTCAAGGCAGGACAAATATTTTACTCATTTTTCTGTTCCCTGCCTCCATTTGAACGATTTGTGTCACAAAAATAACCATAGAACCGGATCTCTTTTGCTAACCGGATGCCAATATGGTATGATAAGGGAACAAATGAAAACAATAAAAAGGAGTACATGATGAAACCACAGATTTTATTTGAGGATGCAGAAATCCTTGTCTGCCATAAACCTGCCGGAACCGCTGTCCAAACCGCTTCTTTTTCTGCCCAGGACATGGTGAGTATCCTGAAAAATCATCTTGCATTGGAAATGCGAAAAAAAGAAACAGTAAAAGGCCCAAAAACCAGTGCGCCTTATCTTGCTGTGATCCATCGTCTTGATCAGCCGGTAGAGGGGATTCTGGTGTTTGGAAAGACGAAAAATGCCGCCGCCTCTTTAACACGCCAGCTTACGAGGAACGGTTTTAAAAAATATTATGAGGCCATGGCCGAGGGTACTCCTCCTGCCACCTCCGGCACGCTGACAGATTACCTCATTCGGGACAGCCGCACGAACTGCTCTGCTGTCTGCTCCCCGGACACCTTGGGATCGAAAAAAGCGGTGCTGGAATACCAAGTTCTGGCACAGTATAAGACGAACGGGAAGTGTCTTTCTCACTTACGAATCCAGCTTCAGACCGGACGGCACCACCAGATCCGGGTTCAGTTCTCCCATGCCGGATGCCCGCTTTTCGGAGACCGCAAATATAACCCGGATGGAATCCCGGTCAGCAGGCTTTATCTCTGTGCCTGTCAGCTTGACTTTCTCCATCCGTCTACCGGGAAGCTACTCCACTTTGAGATTCAGCCTTTCTTTTACGAAGAATTTGATAAGTCATCGCCCTCATAACCATATGAATCTTTAATTGTACGGTCGAATTTTTGAAAATAACCGTTATGACCGTAATGTCCAACTATTTCCCACAAACCAGCCAAAAAACAAACAGATGCCCAGCCAATTGAGTAGGGGAGATTTTCTCTCCCCTCTCACACCACCATTCGGCTTGGGAATTTTCACTCTCCTGACAGGTTGTGGTTTGTACTTCCTGCTCCTGATTTGATTTCTGATA
>OLSM01000621.1_pt1 | contig 32633 bp, 31 predicted proteins | sample 1672721 | NCBI WGS metagenome assembly OLSM01 (sample SAMEA3136717, study PRJEB25190) | human gut metagenome
TTCGTTGTTCTTAACCGCTCATCAACAGCTTATTTAGTATATCAAAACCAGAAGCATTTGTCAAGAACTTTTTTCAAATTCTTTTTTTCAGAACCTCAATCGGTTCTAAATCAAACTTTTCGGTTTTGCGCCTGTCTCTGAGAGACAGCTTTAATAGAATACCAAATCCGACAGCGAATGTCAAGCACTTTTTTCAAACTATTGAGATTTTTCTGAAAACGTGATAAGATAATTGCACGATACTATAATAAAGCCGAACACCCGATCGAACAGTTCACCGGCGTGTACGTTGTCAGGCAGCGGCCTGACGATGCGGCGCGGTACGACGACAATTTACCGCCAACGCAGAACTGCCTGATCATGATTTCTGCCGCTGCACAAGGCTGGTCGTATTTCGACTTTCTGCGCAAAATACTGGAAAGCCGCCGGCAATTATATCTACTATTATATGTAAGGAGCAGACCATGACCGCACAGGACATTCTCAAACAATATTTCGGCTACGATTCGTTCCGCCCGGGACAGGACGAGCTGGTTCGCGCCATCCTTTCCGGCCGGGATACGCTCGGCATTATGCCGACCGGTGCGGGAAAATCCATCTGTTACCAAGTGCCTGCTATGCTGTTCCCCGGTCTGACGCTGGTCATTTCACCGCTCATTTCGCTGATGAAGGATCAGGTCGGTGCACTCGTGGAGGCAGGTGTGCCTGCCGCGTGCATCAACAGTGCGATGAGTGCGGAGGAATTCCGCGATGCACTGTACTTCGCCGGACGAGGACAGTACAAGCTGCTGTATGTTGCGCCGGAACGCCTGACCGCCCCCTCGTTTCTCGAATTTGCCAAGCGCGTACCGATTTCGATGGTCACAGTCGATGAAGCACACTGTATTTCTCAATGGGGACAGGATTTTCGTCCAAGCTACCTCAAAATCCTCGACTTTCTTGCCGAACTGCCCGATCGGCCGCTCGTTTCCGCGTTTACGGCAACCGCAACGGCTGAGGTGCGTGACGACATTGTACAGGCACTCGGTCTGCACGAACCATTCATCAAAACCACCGGTTTTGACCGTCCAAATCTGTATTTTGCTGTCGAACAGCCGACCTCCAAGGGCATGAAGCTGCTGCAGCTGCTGAATGAGCGCAAGGATAAAAGCGGCATCGTCTACTGCTCCACCCGCAAAAACGTGGAGGAGATCTGCGATCTGCTGCTCAGCCGTGGTCTGCCCGCCACCCGCTATCACGCGGGTCTCGATCCTGAGGAGCGCCGCGAGAATCAAGACGATTTTCTGTACGACCGCAAGACCATTATGGTCGCTACCAACGCATTCGGCATGGGTATTGACAAGTCCAACGTATCGTTCGTTATCCACTATAATATGCCGAAAAATATGGAGAGCTACTATCAGGAGGCCGGCCGTGCCGGTCGAGATGGTCAGCCTGCCGACTGTATTCTATTATATAGCGGACAAGATGTGCGCATGGCCGAGTTTCTGATTGAGCGCAGCCACGAAGCCGAGGACGAAACCATTGACGAGGCCACCCGTCAGCAGCTCATCGCGCGCGACCGCGAACGCCTGCGGCAGATGACGTTCTACTGCACCACGACCGAGTGCCTGCGGCATTACATTCTGCGCTATTTCGGTGAAAATTCGCCGATATCGTGCGGACACTGCAGCAGCTGCGACACTAATTTCGAGGAAGTGGATGCAACCATGGACGCACGAAAAATCCTCTCGTGCGTATACCGACTGGATGAACGCGGCCGTGCGTTCGGCAAAACCGTCGTTTCCGCCATTTTGACCGGCAGTAAGAACGAAAAAATCACGCAGTTCCATCTGGATACACTTTCCACCTATAATATCATGCCGGACAGCACCGCCGTGTATGTCCGTCGGCTGATCGACATGCTGCTTGAGCGCGGACACCTCATCGCCGACCCGGACCGCATGAACGTGCTCGCGCTCACCCGCACCGGTAACGCGCTCATGCGCGGACGCGGCGAATTCCGCGTCAAGCTGCCCAAGGAGAAAAAGCCGGCAGCAGCCAAACAGTATGCGGCTCTTGTGGAAGATGTGGATGAAAAGCTGTTCGATGCGCTCCGCGATGTACGAACCCGCCTTGCAGCACGCGCAGGCGTGCCGCCGTACGTTATCTTTTCCAACGCAACACTCGCTGATATGGCCGCAAAACAGCCATCGAGCGAGTTCGATCTGCTGTCCGTCCGCGGCGTAGGCGACGCAAAAGCAAGGCGGTACGGCAAGGAGTTTCTGGCAGCGATTCAGAAATACCGGGATGGAAACCTTGGAAAATAAAGCAAATTGAGAATTAAAAACGGTATTGCCTTAAATCCGCAGGTGCTATCCGCAACCACCGCGCAAACGAGTTGCGCAACATTGTTATCCCCCCGGGGACCTTCTCTTGCCCTTCGGGCAATTCACCTTGTGTTGCGCCTGCGTAGAGTAAACCACATGTGCAGCAGCAAAGTATCTGGCACTGCGAATAAGTTGAAAAAGAGACGGAAGTAAAAATCCTCTGCCGTTCCCCTATTTCGGAGCGGTCGCCGGTCTCTGATCTGCGCCAGACTAAGAAATAAAGGAAACGGGATTCACAAGGGTGGAAACCTTGGTGTCCACCCTTGTGCCCGCCGCCGCAGGTGCGGCGGGTCTCTCAGCCAAAGATCAGAACTCATTCTCAATCCGTCAGCAACCCGCTGAAAATAAGTAAAGCCGACAGGCACACCCATCGGCTCAGGAAAAAATATCAGCCGTTCTGCTGATCGTTTTTCTGATTCTGCTGCTGATTCTGCTGCTGATTCTGCTGACCCTGCTGGTTCCGGTTCTTGTTCTGCTTGCTCATTTGGCTCACCTCGTTTCGTTTGCAATGCTATTCTGCACCGCAAACGCGAAAAATATACTCGCAGGACTTGCAGAATAGCGAAAAACCTGTTAAAATTGTTCTGCGTGTTATACAGTTAATATTTTAGATGATATAAAAGAAAGAAGGACACTCATCATGTCGGGACATTCCAAGTGGAATAACATCGCAAAGCGCAAGGGCGCAAACGATGCAAAAAAAGCAAAGATTTTCACCAAAATCGGCCGTGAAATGGCAATCGCAATCAAGGAAGGCGGCTCCGCTAATCCGGATTTCAATGCTCGCCTGCGCGACTGCATTGCAAAGGCCAAGGCCAACAATATGCCGAACGATAACATCAAGCGCACGCTCGATAAGTACTCCGGTGCAAACGGTCAGGTCGATTACGAGGCAAACAACTATGAAGGCTACGGCGTAGGCGGCGTTGCAGTCGTTGTTGAGACCCTGACAGATAACAAGAACCGCACCGTTGCGGACGTTCGTCACCTGTTCGACAAGTACGGCGCAGGTCTGGGCGCTTCCGGCTGCGTATCCTGGCAGTTCGATAAGAAGGGCGTTATCATTATGGAGAGCGAAGGTCTGGACGAGGACGCTGTTATGATGCAGGCGCTCGATGCAGGCGCTGAGGATTTCCTCGTTGAGGAAGGCGTTTTCGAAATCTACACCGCTCCGGATGATTTCTCCACCGTTCGTGAGGCACTCGAGAAGGAAGGCTACACCTTCGCACAGGCTGAGCTGCAGATGGTTCCGCAGAACTACATCACCCTTGAGAAGGAAGAGGATATGGCGCAGATGCGCAAGCTGCTCGACAACCTCGAGGATAACGACGACGTGCAGGCAGTTTGGCACAACTGGGAGAATGAGGATGATTACGAGGGTTAATGCCCCGGTCAAAACCGCATAAAAAAGCACCGCATACCGAGGTATGCGGTGCTTTCTTCACTTTCTCACGAACTTCACCGCGCTCATTGCAGCCTCGGCGCCGTCTGCGACGGCCTTTGCCACCTGCAGCAGACCGCCGGTGCAGTCACCCGCCGCAAACAGGCCGGGCACAGCCGTCGAGCCGTCGGCGTTCGCCTTGATGCGCGTGCCGTCCAGCTGCGCGCCCAGCTTGCGGGCAAAATCGCCGCTGCCTGCGGTGCCGTAGGCGATGAACACACCGGAAACGTGCAGCGGTTCTCCCTCGGCAAACGCCACGCGCGACACCAGTTCATCGCCCTCGACCGCGCTTACCTTTCGCGTTTCTGCGCGCAGACCGTCGGGCAGGTCGGCAGGCGGCTCGCTGCCGTTCGTCAGCAGCGTAACAGACCGTGCCACCGACAGCAGCACTCGCGCTTCCTCGAGCGCATACTCACCCTGACCGAGCACGGCAACGTCTTTGCCGCGATAGAAAAACGCGTCACAGATGGCGCAGTAGCTGACGCCGCGGCCCTCAAATGCGGCTACGCCCTCAATTTTCGGCACCGCACGCGGCGAACCGGTTGCCAGAATGACCGCATCCGCGTCAAACACACCGTCCGCAGTCTTAACCGTGAAGCCTCGCGCCGCATACTCAATACCGGTTACCTCGGTCTGCCGCAAAACTGCACCCAGACGTTCGGCCTGCTTCTGTCCGCGCTCGAGCAGCTCTGCCCCGGAAACCGGCTCAATAAAGCCGAAATAATTCTCGATCTTGTCCGTTTTGGCCAGCGCACCGCCGTCCTTATACAGAACGGTTGCCTGCATGCCGGCGCGTACCGCGTAAATCGCAGCACTCAGTCCCGCCGGTCCGCCACCAATGATAACAATGTTGGGCATTCTTTTGTCCTTTCCAAATTGAGAATGGAGAATGGAAAATGACGGATACACGCAATGCGCGTTATTGAGTTAATTCTCAATTATCCATTTTTCAATTCCCCATTATTTTGCGGTTTCCTCGTTAAACCACTGCTGATACGCCTTCTGCAGCTTATCGAGCAGCGCAGGATCCTTGCCGCCGAGCGGCTTGCCGTCCAGCTCGCATGCGCCGACGCAGTGCGTGCCGGTGGACAGGATCATCACCTCATCTGCATTTTTCAGCTCATCCACAGTAAATGGTGCAATGCGGGTCGGCACACCGAGCTTGTCGCACAGTGTAAGGAAATGCTTGCGCGTAATGCTCGGCAGAATAAGATTATCCGCCGGAGGCGTGCAGAACACGCCATCCTTGAGAAGCGCCAGACCGGAATGTGCGCCTTCGGTCACGCGGTCGCCGCGGTGGAATACAACCTCGTCACAGCCCGCCTCAACAGCCTGCTGCATCGCCATGCAGTTCGGAATAAGGTTGAGCGTTTTGATGTTGCAGTGCAGAAAACGCGTGTCCTCGACCGAAATCAGCTTGTACGGATGATCCTGGCGGTCCAGTCCGCACGGCTCGGAAAATGCCATCAGACTGGCCTTGCCGCCCTTGGGGAACGCGTGCATGCGATGTGCCACTGCACGGGTGGACTGCCAGTACAGCATATGCGGCGCATCCGAATCCAACTGAGACACCAGCTCGTTCAGCGTTTTTTTCAGCTCGTCACGCTGCATCGGCGGCTCAATGCGGAGCAGCTTCAGGCTGTTGTAAAAGCGGTCCAGATGATCCTCAAGCTCGAAGATTTTCTTGTTGTTGACCATCGCCGCATCGTAAACGCCGTCGCCGAAGTAAAAACCGCGGTCGGTGATAGGCGCCTGCACCTCGTCAATGCGGCCGATTTTTCCGTTATAGTATGCAATATCCTTCATGAGAATATTCCTCCTTTGATCAGAATTCTGGGTCAATCTAATCTCAGTATAACGGTTTTCGACAGGGTTTGCAAGTAGGCCGGAAACGAGGTATAATAATTAAGCTGGCAGGTTGCTGACAGGCGTTATCCGATACCGCAACTGCACGTTGCTTGTTCATCCAAATTTTCTGTGATACACTTGCTTCACGGAGGTGTTCTATATGGATACAAAGGATATTTTATATCATCTCAGAACCGAAAGAGATCTCTCACAGGACGAACTGGCTGCAAAAATTTTTGTCACTCGACAGGCGGTATCCCGCTGGGAAACCGGTGAAACCACGCCGAATGTCGAAACGCTCAAGCTGCTTTCCGCGTTCTTTAACGTGTCGATCAATACGCTGCTTGGCTCTCCGCGGCAGCTGATCTGCCAATGCTGCGGCATGCCGCTTGAAGATTCCATCACCAGTAAAGAGCCGGACGGCTCCTTTAACGAGGACTACTGCATGTGGTGCTATGCCGACGGAACCTTCAAATACACCACGAAAGAGCAGCTGATCGACTTTTGCGTAACGCATATGGCAACCGAAAGCTGGCCTGCAGAGCAGGTTCGCGCCCATATGGAAGCCATTGTGCCGACCCTCAAGCACTGGAAGAAATAAAGGAGAACGCTATGCCATTCGACTTCAAAAAAGAGTATAGAGAACTCTACATGCCGAAAAGCAAGCCGCAGCTTGTCGAAGTGCCACCAATGAACTACATTGCCGTGCGCGGCACTGGCGACCCGAACGAGGACGGCGGTGCATATCAGCAGGCCATCAGCGTACTGTATGCCGTGGCCTACACGCTGAAAATGAGCTATAAGACCGATTATAAAATCGCAGGCTTCTTTGAATATGTTGTTCCACCGCTGGAAGGTTTCTGGCGACAGGATAATGTGGACGGTGTAAATTATTCAGATAAATCCGGTTTCCACTGGATTTCCGTCATTCGTCTGCCGGATTTTGTGACCAAGACGGATTTTGACTGGGCGGTACAGACGGCTGCAAAAAAGAAACAGCTGGATTGCTCCTCAGCCGAGTTTTTGACGATTGAGGAAGGTCTGTGCGTGCAGATCATGCACGTTGGCTCCTATGATGATGAGCCTGCGTCTGTTGCGGTGATGGACGAGTATCTCGCACAGAACGGTTATGCAAACGATCTCACCGCCGAACGGCTGCACCACGAGATTTATCTCTCCGACCCGCGCAAAACCGCGCCGGAGAAACGCAAAACCGTCCTTCGCCACCCGATCAAAAAGGCGTGAAATGACACGAATACTTTTCAGAAAGGTTTGATTTTTTGTCCGGAACACTTCTTCATATCTGCTGTGCGCCCTGCTCCATTGCGTGCATCGACACGCTGCGGCAGGAGGGTATCGAGCCGGTAGGTTTTTGGTACAATCCCAACATTCATCCGATGAAAGAGTACAAAATGCGCAAGAATACGCTCGTTGAGTATGCAAAAAGCATTGATCTCAAGCTGGAGATTGAGAACGAGTACGGTCTGCGCAAGTTCATCGAAGCTGTCTATCCCAACTGGGACAACCGCTGTGCGACTTGCTATGCGCTCCGCTTTGAGGAAACCGCGCGCTACGCCGCCGAGCATGGCTACGACCGGTTTACCTCTACCCTGTTTGTCAGCCCGTACCAGAATCACGAGCTGATGCGTCAGATCTGCGAACAAATGGCCGAAAAATACGGTGTCGAGTATCTGCACCGCGACTTTTCGCCGCGCTTCCGCGAGGGACAGGATAAGGCGCGTGAGCTTGGCCTGTACATGCAGAATTACTGCGGCTGTGTTTTCTCCGAGGAGGACCGCTATCGCAAGCGCAAAAAGAAGAAAAAGCCGGATGCCGCGCAGGCGTAAGACGGAAATCGGGGTGTTTCGGCACAATCCGACCGAAATACCCCGCAATAACCGCTTTACAAACGCACGAAAGACTGGTATACTATATCATGTACTCGCGCCCGTAGCTCAGCTGGATAGAGCGTTGGACTCCGACTCCAAAGGCCATGCGTTCGAATCGCACCGGGCGTACCATGTAAAACCGCTTATTTCTTGGAAATGAGCGGTTTTTCTTTACTTTTGATCACAGTATAAATCGTCGCAACTTGTCAGGCGACCGTCGGGGCGACTGATCAGGGGTTTATGATAGAAAAAAGAGCAGCAATCGCTGCTCTTATCGTTTTACTCCACGGTTCTACGTCATATAACGGATACTTAGCCGGAAATGCAGTCAAATTCTCCTGTAGCAAAGTGCAAAGGCGTTGTCCCACCGTTCTGCCAAAGCCGTATCCCGATACTGCTGCATAATGTACATCAGCTTTTCCGTAATATCCCGCTCGGCTGCTGAGGTGTAAAATGTCTTATATCTTTGCGGCACGACTCTGAAGCAGCTCCTTTACTTGAGCGTCCATATCGCACTGCGCAGAGATGCGTCCGGCAGCAATATTCTCACTGCTGCGCGACAGCTTTTCGCTGATTTCTGCTTCACTCATGTCATCCCACGCACGAAGTGACGGCCGAAACGGCATGCCGCCTTCCTGCAGGCTCTGCTGTGCAAACATCCGTACAGCCTCAGCGAACGAAGTACCCAAATTGCGGTAAAGCGCTTCTACCTGCTCCTTTACTGCACTGTCAATGCGGATCTGAAGTGTTGCATCCATAGCCATAAAATCATCTCCTTGTAGTACGATTGTATTACAGTTTTCTTTGTGTGTCAAGAGGATAACTTTTCTCCTTTCCCATCGTAACCGCGCAGCATAACATCGGCAATGCACTCACCCGCCCTGACGCGCGACTCCTCAATGAGATGTGCGTAGTAGGTTTCCGTGGTCGTTACATTGGAATGTCCAAGTTGACGGGAAACCGTCACAACATCAGTATGATTCGCAATCAGCACGCTGGCAACCGTATGCCGAAAGGCGTGTGGGTTCACATGCGGCAGGTCATGCCGACGGCTGAATTTCGTCAGCCACGCCGTAGGGCTGTCCGGGTGCATAACACGACCGTCATCCCGCGTGAACAGAAAACCTTCGTTATTCTGCCACCGATCACCGTTTAGCTCGCGCAGCTTCTCCTGCTCAGCACGGTATTCACGCAGCAATTCAGCAGTTTCCTCCGGAATTGCAACAAAACGAATCTCCTCGGTTTTGGGCGTTTCCACATAAATACCGCGTGCCTTAGAGTAACGCAGATTGTCTTCAATCTTGATGTATCGTTCGTCCAGATGAACATTGTGCCATTTCAGGCCCATAATCTCACCTCGACGCGCACCCGTGACAATGAACAGGTGCGTGATGGTCTTCCATTTCAGCGGTTCGCTTTCAAGCGCCTGTATAATGCGCTGAATGTCCTTCGGCTGAAAGTAGTTGATCGGCTTCTTCTTCGCCCGAGGCAGTGTTGCACGGCTTGCGGCATTATACGGAACGAGCATTTCTTTCTCCGCCTGCGACAGTACCGTTGAGATAAAACGATGATGCTGCAGCACGGTTTTCACCGCAAGGTGATCGGTATTGTGGATAATATCGAACAGCCTCGCCGTCGGCAGTTTCAGCGCGGCAGCGATCGCGTCCGCCGAGGTCTTGCGAATCACCTGCCCGCGGCAGGCCGTTGTAATCGTTACGCCGTTGAGATGCGCTAATCTCGCCACCTTGGCCCGAGACCACTTATGTTCTTTGATCAGCACACCCAAATCAACCTTGGCACGAGCGTTATCCAGCGTGTGCTTCGTACAGTCCTCCTGTAAGCTGATATACAGCTTGTTCAAATGGTTCGGACGCAGTTCAGTCAGCTTGATGTGTCCGATTGCAGGAAGAATACGCTCACAGAGGTGCATATACAGCTGAATCGTACTGTGCTTGGTACCCGTGTGCTCTTTCAGGTCGATAACATAGGCCGCATACTCCGCAAAGGTCTTGCGGTTGTCCGGCTGGTAACCCTGTTTGATTGCCTTTTCAAACTCGAACGCAATGCGTTGTGCCTCTCGCTCGGCACGCTGCTCTGACCAGCCTTCCGGTGCCTTCCAGACCTTGTAGTGCCGCTTTTTACGGTATGCCTCATCGTAACCGCAGGAAACGGTAATCTTGAAACTGAAGCTGTTTTTGTTGTGCTTTTTTGTAATGCTTGGCACATTTTCCTCTCCTTTCGTGTAGAATAATGCGGTGCGCCGCTCGGACGCACCGCAGACTGCATCTTATACCGAAATTTTCGGCGGAATGTACGACGGACGAATATCATCTGCCGCAACATCATTGTTGCCCTCGGTCAGCAGTTTGATGACGTTCGGGTAGTAGAGCAATGCCTTACGACCCAGTTTCACCGCCGGAAGAACGCCCTGACGGACAAGGCCGCGGAGCATGTTTTCCGAGATGTTATGGCCGTCCGCCTGCAGACGACGGTGAGTCTCAGCGATGGTTGCCGTGTCGTAGTAACGGCGCGGCGGTACTAATGTAATTGCAGGATTAGACATAAATTTGCGCCTCCTTGTATTGAATAATTTGTATGGCAGCGTTACACTTGATGTGAACCCAGTTTCAGGCGTGAAATGGGAATACACAGGTAACGTTTGCCATAGATTTTCTTGGTGGACTTCTTGCTGGCATCGATGGACAGCAAGTTGTATTGGCGGAGCCGTGCTGCAACATACTGCTCACTGAGGTCACTCCGGCGATACAGCTCTTGCAGATACTTCGTCAGCGCAGGGAGCTTAACGCAAATGCAGCCCTTGTGCGTAGAGTAGCTGAATGCCTGCTGTTCCACTCCGCTTATGATCGCCGCCCGAATGGTTTTCGGGCAGTTTTCGATACGGCGCAGCTCCTCAGCGATATTGTGCCAAACCTCAGTCAATGCCTGCGCAGTCGCTCGGACAAACTCCCCTTTCGCGACTGCTGAAACTGCGCCAACTGCTTCGGCATAGTCAAAAAACCGACAAAGCAGCCAGTACAGCTCGAACAACGACTTCTTCACGCGCTCGTTCGGTGCGCTTTTCACAGCGGCAAGCTGCGACTCCATCTCGCTCTTAATACGAGAGCGGAATTCCTCATAGCGCTCGCCAAACCATGCAAGAAACCCCTGCATAGCCGTGGCTGCAGTATGACGAAGCGACTCCAAATCAACCGGATTACTGGAACCGGCTAATTTCTCACGAATACGCACGATGATGCAACGGGTTACGTCCGAGGATGCCTCCATGGGGATTTCACCCGTGACGACCAGTCCAGCGGCACAACTGACATAAACATTCGTGGAACCTTGGGTTTTGGTGCGCTTGGTTTCGTTCGCTGCAAACCGCAGTAATGCGGCCGCACTTGCAAGACGCTCGCGCTGTTTCGCCTTGTTGGTGCCGATATAGATGTCGTCCAGCAGTACCGAACGGTCGCGCGTGGTCATCAATGCACGCTCCATCGCGGACATTGTGCTGCCAGCGTCGTAGACATCAGCCATGCACCCACTCGAATCATCGAACAGTTGACAGAGGGTCTTTGCTGTTGCTGTCTTGCCGAAATCCTGTGTGGCTATCAGGTACAGGATACATGCTGTTGGTAAGCCGCTGTCCTGTAAGAACGAACGGCAAACCGAGAACAGCGAATATCCCCACACGGGCAGATATATATCAAAATGCCGCCCAAATGTCCTTATCAGCTGTTCGACTGCGGTTGCGACCGAAAGCGTTGGATCAACAGACAGACGGAAGATTGAGGCTCCCTCGGCAATCAGATAGGGCGGAGAACCGCCTTCAGGCGGTTCTGCCAGCCGGTTTTCTGGGGCCGGATCAGGGAAGTAATGGTGCCGCCCATCAATCTGCTGCCAGCCGGTCTGGTCAAAGTATTGACCGCGCGGAAGGTCGCATTGTGACAGCTGCATCCGCAGGTAAGTTGCCACAAGATTTCTAGTGCTCCGACCACGTGCATCGCGCGAAATGCAACCGAAAATTAACTTTTCAAGGTTCAACTGGTCTAGCTGCTCCGCAGGCCAGACAATAGTCTGCGTCGGTGCACCTTCTCGCGTTACCTCGAGGAGCAGCCAAGGCGGCTCCTCGGGTTCGGCAGAATATACGCCGCGAATTCGCGGCACAAAATTGGCGATGACTTCGCCATTATTAAGCAGACTGGTACCTGCAACGGTGAAGTTCATCAGCTGTCACCATCGGACAGCAGCTCCAGCCCGGTGTTTACCAAGCAGTCGTTAAAAGTACCACGCTTAATGGCCACGCCCATCCTCATCATCTTTTCCAGCAGATCGACTTTGAACTCAGCCATGCCGCAGCGATAGCTCATGTCCATCGCCTGCTTCATAACAGAGGCAGTAATATCGTTCTTACTGGTATTTCCGCGCGATTTCTTACTCTGCTTGCTGTGTTTACTTTTCTTGTGCTTTTTCCCTTTCTTTCTTTTTTTGCCCTTATGCGGCTTGTCTTCATAGAACAACGGCATACGAGAGGGAAAGAGAGGTGTGGAACGATTCTGCTCCTCCTGCGCGTTTGCCGGAGCCGCAGAATCAACGATTTCGCTCATAGAATTTATCATCTCATAATCCTCCTTAGGATTATAGACGAGCGCGCTCTGGGTTGATACGTACCCTAGGGTGAGTGCTCACTTTAGAGCCACGCCTTACTTGAAACCAGCGTTGGCTTTGGGTGAGCGCTTCAAGTGATCACGGTAATAATTATACGCGAAAATCACAGGCCTATCTATTCGCAAAGTACAAAGATTTTTCAGCACGTAAACATCGAATCAGAATTAATCCAAATGGAGGAATACTATGCTTCCACAAAATGTCAAACAGTTAGTCCAACAAATCCCCCACCTCGAGTACCTGTTTCACAGGCGCCGTGGAACGTCAGGACAGGGGGCTCCACATGATGTCATTACAAATGACGAAATTCGTCAGAAAATGTTTGATGAGTGGAATGACTTCCATTCGCAAATTGCCTATCAAGATTTTAGTCACTTCTGGGATAAAGAATTGTTTGTCAACGATATTGAGAGCGTTGAACTTTCTCAAGAATTATTTATTAAGTTAATCTGTGATCGCGTTTTTCTTTTCCTCAATTATTCCCGTTCATTGGCCAATCCTGCGTATCCTAATTTAATGGATGCTTGGGGGCGTGAGTTACCAGATGAGTCACCAGAAGATACACCTGGTACACGGCAACTGCGAGAAAACACTCCGTTTATTCGTGAACATGGCTTTATGCCTACTAACACGTTATACGATAGCTGGAGCAGGTGGCATCATAATATCGACAGAATAAACGCAGCTCTCGAACGTCGAACAGAATTTGTCAGGCAAGGTGTGCATCTCCCAATGAACACCTGCCGTAAATTACATCATAAAAAGAACGATGCCTTGCGAATGGCAAATATTTTATATACAGAAGATGAACAAAAACTAGCCAAGTTGTTCTATTACTATGTAGAGGCTTGTTGTAAAAAAGCATATTGTCGTGATTACGGGAATTACCTGAAATCCACTATCGAAGTTATACAAAATTCATTGCCTTGGATACATTTACTCTTAGAGGAGGATTCGCTTCAAGTTCCCGTTGCGTTATGGATATGGGTGCTTTTTACTACATATACAACGAAACTAGCCGAAGGTACATTAAAAACATATAAATTTTGTGTACCCACATCACGTAAAAATGATTTGCAAGATGTTGATCCTGATAAACAGAATCCCAATACAGCATCAAGAAAAAAATGCAACATTATTCTATTTAACCACCTTCTAGATCTATTGCCACCTGAAAATCTCGACTATGCTAAGTTCCAATTTTATGCATTGTCAAAGTATAATCGCTTTTCATTCTATGCCACCAATGTTCAAAAGCCTTATGATTTTAATTGCAGCGAAAGTCCAAACGATTTTATAGATGATTTAGGTGGATTAATTCGCTATCATATCTATCATTGTTTAATGAATGCTCCTTCATGGCTTACTCCACAATTGAACCAACGAGAAAATCCTATACTTGATTCTCTTGCAAGTCTCCTTTTGCATGATAGTGATTTGCCTCCCAAAAATCGTTTAACAGCAAGAGTTAATGCGCTTCTTGATGATAAGGTAAAAGGCGAAAATTATATATCGGCGTATATAAATTGCGAACCGACTGAACAAGCACGACGGGCAAAGCTTAAGGAAATTGTTGAACGGGAAAATCTACATTTTACACCTACCCGAATGTTCGCAGACGGTGATATTATGGGAGACAAGAATAAACTGTTTTGTGAATGTATGGTGTTGGAATTTGCCTTGAGGCAAAGAGCTTTTGTATCTTACTATGATAAGCTTCTAAATAAAGCCGAAAGACTTTTTCCACCCGAGTTATTTCTCTCCGGCCATGTATTTAGTGAATAAATGGTGGGAATAGCGCATTTTCCCACCATTCCCACCAATATTTTAAGAATGTTGATTACATCTGCGGTAAAACGTATTTGCCCTCAGCCCTGTCTGCCGCATAGCCTCAGCCGCGGTAATCTCTCCGGCACGCCAGCGAGCGACCACTCGCTCGAAGTTGTCCGGCAAGGGCCGTGGCTTGCGGCCGGTGTATTTGCCCTGTGTCTTGGCAATGGCAATACCCTCTCGCTGGCGCTGAAGGATATATTCGCGCTCAAGCTCTGCGACCGCCGCGAATACGGTAAGCATAAACTTGCCGGTGGGCGTGGTTGTGTCGATAGCCTCCTTACGGCTGACAAATTCCACCTGCTTCTCGGTCAGCCGTTCCACAAGGTCAAGCAGGTCGCGGGTATTGCGAGCGAAACGGCTAATGGACTCAACAATTACGGTGTCCCCCTGACGGACGTAATTCATCATTCGAGTAAGTTCCGGGCGATCGGCGTTCTTGCCGCTGGCCTTTTCGATGAATACTTCGTCAACGCCAAGCTCATGCAGCAGGACTTCCTGTCGGGCGGTGTTCTGGTCCTCCGTGCTGACGCGGATGTAGCCTATTTTCAAATTTTTCACTCCATTCTTTGCAATAGGGTCACTCTACATTCTGACATATTTCAAAAGCCGTAAATCGACCCTATTGCCACATCTTTTTACCATTTCAATAGAGTGTACCCTATTGAAACACTTCTAGAGCAGTTCATTTAATCCTCGTCGAGAATATCAGCCAACAGGCCGATGAGGACTAAGGTATCGCGGATAATCTTTCCTGCATTCATGTTTCCACCTCCTCTCAGTATGCGTATAACAACTCTCCGGTCATTTCGTGCAACAGAGTAGGATCGTAGAGCATCTCTTCGATCTCCTCCTCCGAACATCCGTAGTCGAGAAGTGCTTGCACCTCATCGGCGGTTACGCCGAATGCCTTCGCCACGCTAAACAGGTCATCATAGCCTGTCGGCGTGTCCTCATAATAGCTGCGATAGAAGGGATATTTGCGCCACCAGTGCTCGAATGTCGTATGCGGTGTGAAAGTGCCTGTAGTGATACGGCCATTCCGGTCGATTTTCATAATTTCGCCCTCCTGTGGCTCCAGAATATCAGTGGGCGCTTTCAATCTCAGCTTTTTGATAACCTTGCACAGAATTTCCTGCGTCGAGGCGTAAATCAGAAAGCCATCATAGAACATGATGCAGAGCGGATTGTCTCCGACCACGAACCAGATAGAATTGTCCTTATTCAGTACCGTAAACACAAAAGAACCCTCGACCTTCTCAGCCATGGCTTGCAGGCTGCCGAAGTCGAGGGTTTTATTTTTCTCTAAAAGCTGAACGGCAATGTAGCTGTCTGTCTCAACGCTCGTGAGCGGAAGGCTTTCTTCTATACGGAGTTCTTTGTCGTTCCACAGCATGCCATTATGCGCGAGCGCAAAGCTGCGGCCGTCAACATGACCAAGGAACGGGTGGTTATTCTGGTTAAACTGCGCATTGCCCTGTGTGGTCATGCGGGTGTGCCCCATGACGACATGGACGCCGTGCGGGATGTGGATTTTCATCTTCCGAGCGGGAATCGGACGCTTGTAGATACGCAGGCGGTCGTTGCAATTGTACGCGATACCGGTCGCGTCCGTGCCGCGTACCTGACATTCTCTTGCGAGGGTATTCAGGATTTTGTTCTTCGTATGGGTACTCAGGCACTCCTTAAAGTCGATTAAACCAAACAAACTGCACATATTTTAAGCCTCCTCCGTGTTGGCATTAACAGGTTCATTAACGTAAAGGCGGCGCTCTTTGAGATACTGGATAAGTTCGGGTTCGGTGATGTTGTCCAGAAAGTCGAACCAGCTCATGTCCTGCACCTGATTGTCAGACATAGAAACAGCCACCTCGACGAGATGGTTGACCATCTGCAAGGTGGCTTTGAGGGTATTCAGCTTGAGCGTGCCGCGGAACATGCGGATTTCTACTGTATCCGCGTTCGTAAGATTTACCGCCGTATAACGTCCAGCGCAGGAATTTTTCGCATGGCTCATCTGTTCGGACGGCGTAAGGCGAATGCCGTACCGCGCCGCCCAGCGGTTCATCTGGGACTGCGTGCGGCGGCTGAACCGCAGCAGCTCCGCCCAGAACTTCTCGACGAAGTACAGCAGGCGGGCAATCGCAGCTTCCTGCTGCTCATATGTACAGCCGAACGTCAAGCGGGAGATGTGAACATGAAGTCCGCAGGTTCCGGCCGCGTGGCTGAGGTACCCCATGCTCTGCGCTTTACGCAACACCTCCGCCCACGGCATTTCGTTCAAGTGATACTCGAGCGTCATTGGATGGGTAACAAGCTCAAGACCTTCATCCAGACTGCCGTCCGTCTTGATGTAGAGATTTTCGGCGTTGGCGTTCGCGATGTCGAGCAGCTTTTGCGCGTTGCTGTTAACCGTGCCGCCGTCATCGATTTCGAGCTCCACGCCGAAATGCCGCAGGCCTTTGCCGTGGAATACAAGGTCGGGCGTATAGCTGTATTCGTGGATGACCTCGCAGTGCTCGTCCCAGCAGGACGCGCAGTAAGCGTTATCGTCACCGTCCCAGTACGTGCGGTCGCGGTGGATAATACGCCCACAGTCATCGCAGCGAACATAGTACTCATCAAAGCAGTGATCGCAGAGTATGTGCGTGTCATCCTCGACGGCATTTTCCTCATAAATCCGTTCGTTGCAGTGGTCGCAGATTACGGTCAACCGGTCGGCGCAGTCCTCGCAGATCCAGTCATTCTCTACTTGGAACATTTCGTCGATCGGGTGCTCTGCACCGCAGTTTGCACAAATTCTCGTTTCCTTCATTGGTTGTTCCTCCATTTCGTTTGGTGAATGTTAATACTCTTCGGCAAGCAGCATAGTAGAATGCGTCAAATCATCAATCACGAACACCTTCGCATCTACGGCATCGTCACACGGTACATCGAGCTCGTAACGGTACGGCGGCTGCTCCTGCTCGTGGACGATGTGCTGACCGGTCGGCGCTTTCGTCAGCGTGAATACCTGCAAGTAGTCTTTCTCGGATACCTCCATGGTCAGTATCATAAGCCACAACATATTGATCATCCATAATGGTAGCTGTGCTGTGATACCATGTGTCAAGAATTTTTGATTTTCAAACATTTTCGTACTCCTTCTCTGATGAAATAATAAAGCACCCGGAATATTTCCGGGTGCTTCTATAGATATAATATATACTTCTTTTGTCATCAAATACGGAGAAAATTACACAATCGGTATTAGATATGTTTCCAAGTAGTAGAAGATTTCAAACTCAGTGTATATGCTGTAGTCGAATCTATAATAGCTTGGTAAAGCCAATCGCCTAATAACAAAAAATTTTCAGAGATACTGCTCTCTTCAGGAAACTCATACAGTGCACTATTCTCAATCCGTTCGCCTGTTTGCAAAGCATATTGGTCGATAGTGCAATAATCCCCTTCATCATCAATAGCGATTATTCGATTATTGGCAACAAAAACTGAAGAAAAATCATATAGCACTTCAAAATTCTTGGCCAAACGGAACATTTGATACCGATCACCATATCTCGCAATCAAAAGGTATCCCCTTTCAATTTGAAGCATTTTGTATATGATCGGAAAATATTCCAGTTCATCAATTCCATGCCCTTTGAAATCAACATAAGGTATACACTTTTGCGCCATTATATCATATCTATAAATTTGACCATCGCGCCCAAGCAATAGTACATGATGCTGATATGCGAAAACATCGCAGAACTCCACAGGAGGATTCAATTCAAATATATGTTCAGCTGAATCTAAATGAACCCCAAACGCGCGATTCTGTAAAGTTTCATCTTCATCCAAATCCGCCTCGCTTAGGCCAGAGTCATATACACAAACGATTAGCTGGTCATCGGTAATGCTAAGATGTACCTCGTCTAATCGACGAGAAGGTTCAAACATTTGAAACTTCGGTTCCAAAAAGTATGCTTCTGATGTAGATAAATCAACAGCCAAAATCTTGCACATAGTATCCCGGCTTCTGAATCGTGTTGGACTGAATTCTCCATAAGAAATTGTGATATATAGAGTGTCACCTTGCGTACAGCAACTTGTTTTATTAAAACGAATTTTCCACTTTTCGTCGAGGATATGTGTAAGCGGGATTTCTGTTTGCTCTCCGCTTTTCTTATGAACTGCACAGATTACCGTGCTTTCAATCGCCATGTTGGCATCGCCTATTTCTGGATTGTTTTCATCCGGGCCCTGAAGATACGCTATATATGTAGGGGTTTCCAGATATGTTCTGGTTTGCCAGGAATTTTTCATAACACATTGAAAAATTTGATCAGCTATGTTTTTCGATACCGGGATATATCGAAGCGTTTTTGCAGGATTCGCCTTATGTAAATTCTTCTTATCGTTCAAAATTTTAAGTTCTTTTTCGATCGGCGTCAGCCTTGACCCCCTTTGCACATTTTTGAACTGCTTCTCGATATATGGCAACCTTGTGATCGATTGCTTTGCTTACGATTTCCCTGTACTGCTTAATTGCGCTTTCAACCTGATCATCGGCAATATCATCAATACAGCGCAAGTGATAACCCTCACTGACACCGCAAACGGATAATTTCGATCCGATATGATCAACTAACCTTTTGCCAGTCTCGTTAACATCCTTGAAACGATAAATGGTTTTGTATTTGTCCCCCAGCCAACCATGTCCAGCATACTCTTCACGCCCTTCTGCGCAGATTTCATCTTCATAGCTACTCAGCCGATTATACGAATCGCGTTCAAAGTCATCGAGAAACTCTTTGACATAGCTGGCATCTCCAATATAGTCCATAGAGCAAGCAAAACTGGTCTGGAAATCCTTACTTTTCTCAGGACGGAATTCTGTAAAATCAACAGAAAGAACCGAGTCGTTTTCGCTTGCTGCCGAAAGTTCTGCCTTGGCTGCTTTGAGAACTTCTTCAATCTTTTTGCTGAATTGTGCGTAATAGGTTTTATCAGGATTACTAAAATCGTAATACGGGCGCAGTACCTTGGACTTATACTGCGACAGATAAGCCAGCACATAATCGCTTCTTCGGCTCCAGAATACTTGACGAAAACGCTGTGCGCCTGCAGAAACAGCCTTGTCCCAAGATGAGTATTTATAATCGTACTCACCATCAGCATAACCGGCAGATACCTGGTAATCATCTTCGTCAAAACGCAGCTCTGAACTCGATACCGAAGGAATGTCGATCGCTTTCAGCTTCTTTTCCAAAGCAGCCCCCATTTTATCCGCATCCAAAACGATATCCGCCTGTTCGACAATCGAAAGCGCATGAGCCGGGCATGCAGCAACGACTGCCTGTGCCTTCTCTAAATTTTCAGCTTTAATATAACCATCTGCAACCGGAACAGCATATCCAGCTGCATCCTCAATCAAAAGATCGGTTTGGAGAATGCATTCACCACACGCATTACAATCCTTAGATACACAAAACTTTTTCATCGCAAATACCTCACTTGATTTTCAAATTCATGCAACAGAGATGTGCCCTGCTCAAAAGCCTGCAGTGATGCTTCGGTTACAGAGCCATCGGCAGATAAAATCGGGACATCCAAAATGTCTTTAATTGCTTTGGCGAAATTAACGCAGGTCATTAAAACTTGGCAGTCATCATGATCATATCGGCGATGATTTGTTCCATTTTTCTGAATGACCTGAACCGTGGCGCTAATCGATTTCCCAAATAGCAATCCGAATTTCGACAACAGATTAGAAATCTGATCTGCGCGTGCGCCAATTGCATCTACCGCGATCTCCATCGTTTTGAGCTGTGTCTTCATCGTATTGGCAATGCGCCGCTGATTATCCGCGATGGCAGCATTGCGTTTGGAATCGTCTAAAATTGCGGTACCCAGACCTCCCATAAGCCATTTGACAGCCATCTCTTTATCGCTCATTGGATGCATTGAAGTGGTAATCATTGTCCGAATAACACCGGCATCATTAACGGTAAAACTGCTGCGGTCCAGCTCCAGAATACCTTCTCCAGGGCGAAAATCGATCTGCTGGATCTGCTGATAAACATTGATAAACTTAGTCATATGATTATTCAGCATAGCCTTTTTGCGATTAATAAGCTTTACCAGTTTCCCGTCTGCATCACTTTTATGCTGATCGAATGATGCTAATGCATCCTGATAGGTCATATGTGCCTTTTCCAAGGTTTTTAATGTTTTCTCATCTATGCTGTTGGCTTTAACCATCTGCCAGATAGAATATCCAAATGCTGCTTCTAGTATCATATCCATCACCTATTCAAAGTGTCAGAACCGTAGATGTATCCGAGAAAAAATCTTTTTCAAACTCAGAAAGACTTTTATATTTTACCTGTGTGCCAAACAGATTCATAATGGTATCCAGTCCTGCTGCAATGCCATCAGCATCATTAGCCATGGTTGCGTCCATAATCGTTTGAAATCCGCTATCGATGGCAGTATCCCACCGACCAAGTTCTTCATGTACATAATCACGCAAATTGTCCTGTTGACATGCCATTTCTGCCTGTGCCCAAGACAAAACATGCCGAATTTCTGCATCACGCGCTTTTTCTATTTTCTTTTCCTGTCGATACCGCTCAATAGTGATTGTAATTTGTGTCATGACAGTTGAAGCGAGTATACCACCAATCGGCCCACCTATTGATGCGCCAAGGCTGTATGCAAGTGTGCCCATACCGCTAGAAATCAATTGAAAAGCACAGTCTTCAGCAGAGATATTACCATCAAGATATCTCTCAATAGTCGTAGCAGTCATAACAACCATAGCAATCTCCTGAGTTGGGACAGGTGCAGATGCAAATTTGGCTAATTGTTCGGCTCCCATATTCTGTGCAAACTGCGTTACCAAGTCTTGTGTCATTTGTATACCAGCAGCGCTAGCAAAGCTACCTGCAGTATCGGTTAATATATCTTTGGCCGCATCTTCAAAACTTTTTTCGCCCGAAGCAACCTGTGCGATATTATTTAGACTAGAGACTGTGCAGGCGACAAGAGCGGCTCCCTTTCCTGCCTCGATAGATTTTTCTAGACTTTGCGAGACAATAACAGCGCCCTGCCCAGCATATAATTTAGTCTTTGCTATCGATTTTTGAATCGAACGTGAAGAAGTAATATCAATCGAGTTGTCAAACTCCTTATGCTCTGCCACGCCGCCCGAATGTCCAAAACGTGAATTGATTTCGTTGGGAACTAATTGCATAGTGACACCATCACTGCACTCGTGCCATGTTAAATTATTCTTTTTTCTGTATTCTTCAAATTGAGATAAATTACTGATTTCTCTTTCCTTGGCCCAACTTGTATTCAATAGTCGTTTTTCCGCACTGCCGAAGTTTTTTGCTCGATCAGCACTCATATTGCTAATTTTCACACTCGCTTGTGAACAAAAGCTAAAATCAGGTTCGGCCGAGAGATTATAGGAAACATACATACGATTATATTGCGCAAGTACCTTTTGGGAGTAATCATCCGTTGGATAACATTGAGAACAACCTCGTTTTCCGGACCAAAGAACATTACTTACCGGTGTTTGCGCGATGCGTTGTTCACGTGAAACCGCATGATTATCAGCGCCAATCATTCCATATCCTAAACGCTCAAGTGTACTTTCGCTCATTTTTACATCCCCTTATATTGTTGCTATTGATATTGAAAATCTGTAACATATGTACCTTGACTACGAATCCACATTTCAATACCTGTACCAAATATCTCAGCAGAAACATCCCATCCTCTATCTGAAGACGGTTTGACCTCAGCCGTAGGCAAACGATCCAGTATGGCTTCGATTGATGGCCCAACATAGCGGAAATGCACCGTTTGCAGCCTTCCTCCATACATGAACTGAATGCGTTTACGAAACTCGCCTTCTTCAAACCGATTACTATATGGCAGAGTAAAGTGTTTATCCAGCACATACAGCTCATTGATGCGGTCAACACGATAAATAGTAGGGAATGTATCTGCTGGATTTTGAAAAGACTGTTCCTTATTGATATTTTGAATAAAACCCACAAGGTAAAAATAAAATTCGGAGAACATCAATCCAACAGGTTCAATCTCACGTTTAACGCATGAAGCATCTTGTTTCATATATTGGATGCGAAGCACTTGATGAGCCTGGATTGCTTGGCCCAAAGACCATAAAAGATTGAATAAATGCTTCCCGTGTTGTGGTTCAATATAGTGATATTCCTCATTCAGCAGCAGATCCTTAATGGGCTTACGTTTGGCATTTGGAATGCAGCAATTGATTAAACGCTCCAACATCGGAAGCATTTCATCTCTTCGCAGGGAGCGACTATCCAATAATATTTTGCCGACGGCTAGCATTTCGCCCTCACAAAGACCATGCTTGCGACGAGCAATCAGATGATAGGCTGATTGCTTTGTATCGTAAATAAGTTCTTGTGACAGATCTCGTTCTTCCATAAAATCACGCAATGAACTCATATCACGCTGTATGCTTTTCTCAGAAACCTGATATTGCAGCGCCAATTCCGATTTCTTCAATTGCTCGCCATTAACAAGTCGTGAATAAATGTCCAATAAGCGCCAAGATTTCGCTGACGATGCATCTTTCATTCTATTCTCACCTCCGCATCGTTGTTAATCATAGTATATCATAAAGGGTGGACACCTACTGTCCCTTCCTTAAAAAATATATTTCCAACTTCTACATTCTTAATTGTAACTTATACAGTTATAATTGCAATATATTTATAGAATATGAAATGGAGCACATAATCGGTAGAATAGAGCCATGAGGTGCACCCAATGAAATATGAATTTGAACAGGAATACAAGCAAATAGGGCTTAAAATTGCGTATTATCGCAAGTTACAAGGATATACACAGGAAAAACTAGCAGAAAAGCTAGGCGTTGCAACCTCATATATTGGTCAAATTGAAGCTGCCGGAATGTATAAGCCAATTTCACTGACAACACTCCTGCGAATCGCGCAAGCACTCGATACGCCGGTATATAAATTCCTTGATTTCCAACACTAACAATAGCAAATTTATCCGAGATTTTCTTCGATAAACATGCGTATACTTGCCGATGGAATCCTCCACTCCCTGCCAACCTTCACGGCAGGGAGTTCTTCGTTTGCGATCATCTTTCGAACCTGCTGGCGTGTTGTCTTGAGCAGGACGGCGGTTTCCTTAACAGTTAAAATCTCATCGTACATCATAAAAATCTCCTTAAATCAGAGCGAAAATCGTATTTCACCGTAATTCGAGTATACTTATTCTAATGTTCGTTATTAACTGCTATAATTTGCAATTTTCCGAAGCGCAAACAAGTCAAGAACGCCCTTTATATGGACTATTTCTGCTTCCAATACGCAAGTTCGATTTTCACCGGCTGTGTTCCGACTGATTTTAGGATATACAGCAGGCTTGGCATTCTTTTAGCCGCATACCCTTTGCGCAGCGGAATAGGATTCAACCCAAGCGACTGAAAGCGTTTCAATAAGCTCTTTGTCTTGTAGCCTTTCTTCTCCATATACTGCACTGCCTTATCAATCGTCTGTTTACGCTGCATTTGGTCCAGAAGTGTGAGCATCTGCTCTTTGGTATCAGCGTGTAATGATGAATTCTGAATAGCCTGCTGGCCATCCTCATAGCTCAGATAAGGCAGGTCAGGATAACATTTTTCAACGAGTTGCAGGATTCGCTCCTCACTTTCCTGCATCAGCAGCCATAGGAGATCGAGCGGGTCATCAGCTTTGTATTTATTCTCAATACTCCGCAGTTTATCGCGTCCATAGTGAACCTCTACACGCAGCACACCTGCAGGAAGATCCTCATAGTCGATCACCAGATTATTCTCAATCAACTGATAAGTCTTATCGTAGATTACCAACTCCTGCTGTCCACAGGCAAGGCGAATATAATGTTTATTGTACTGATTCGCCTTCTTTTTGTTCTTATTCTGGTAGAATAACCGCTGATACTTCTTTGGGGTAGCAGTCTTTCGTAGCACACGAACAAGTTCACGAAATACTTTCTTATTACTGCAGCGAATATTGGTACACAAATCCACTCTGGAAAGATAATAATGCGAAATATCACCATCAAACGGCGACTTTTTCAGCACTTCTCGAAAGCATTTCTCCAGCAGCTCAATACTTTCTTCTTCGTTGGGTAGGATACCAAGATATGTCGTGTCCATAAAAATCAATCTGCGTGGATTGATAATCATACGAATGTAGTGACCTTTTGTTTCGTTTTTGTCTTTTATATGTTCTAAACGAATGCGTATACCTGCTTCTGCATATTGCGTACAGATATGACAGCCATGATATAAACCATCCGGATGGATGATATTTTCAGAGTATTGCTCATTATAGTCGTATAAATCGCTTTTGATTTGCTTCCATTCGGTTTGAGATACCTTACGAGAGAACTCTATGGTATGAATGGAGAAACCATCCGGCTCTAACACGATTTCTACATTTTTATACTTACGAACCTTCTTGCCCAAAATAAAAACCTCCCAGCAAAAGTATTTATACTTCTGTTGAAAGGTTGTAAAAAAATAATACCCCATAAATTAGATTAAACAGGCATTATTCCATTATTTTAGCTATATTTCAAGTATTTTTGTGTGTAGTTGTTGGAAGTTCAATAGACAAAATTATGTTGATTTGCTACAATAATTATGAGTATTACTCTCAGCAATAAAGGATTTGAGAATTTATTGCAATAGCTTTAGCAGTATAATTCACAGAACCACCTTTCGACTTATATGGCAAAAGTGGTTCTGCTTCTGAATTTTATATTGATGGAAAAGCAATAATATTATTTTTTATCTTTGATACTTGTAACGCGTAGTGTGTTATACCGGCGGGCACAGTCAGTAGATAAAATGAAATTTTGCTGTTGAAAACACCTGTTTTTGACAAAAGATTGGGCAATTTCTGAAGTAGCAACAGGTATATAAACTATTCTTTAAATAGTCGACTTATCTCTCGATCAATGCGCTGTTCATAAGCGTCAAATTGCCCTTTATCATACGGCGTTTTACTATCATAACAGTCTATCAGTTTAAACGGAACTCCATAATCACTTACTTTACGTGCATTGGGAGAAAGGGCATTGTATTCAAGTTTTTGAAGAAGTAACCCCAATCCAGCCACATCTTCCATAGCGATATTCTCTGACTTTGAAATTTGATATCGGAAGAATACATCAAAAAGGCCGAGATATTTTACTAAATGATACTTAAAGACATTGTAAACGAAGTCAGCTACTTGCCGCATTGCTTCATCCTTTGTTTTTGGATTATCGTTCCGCCCAACATAATATTGTACCATTGAAAGAAAACCACCTGAAAGATATGAACTCAATAGACTTGTTATCAATGAGTACTGATTCTGTCCCACTCGTATTGCAATAAGTTGTTTAAGTTTTTCTTCGCGTACAACGGGCAAGATAATATCCATAATGGCTTGAAATCCGGGCCAATATAGTCGGTGTGCATTGCTGCCTGCCAATGTTATTGAAACACGTTTAATATCTTCAATAGTCCACCATGGCACACTTGAAATATAACCGTATAGTGTTAATTTATCTTTTGGTCCAACAACCCGGAAACAATCAAATACATCTGATGGGATTTCAGATGCAATAATCTGAGCTTGGATATCTTCTTTATCTTGGCGTTCAACTTCAGATAAATATTTATCTTTTGTTATCTGGTAATCAACATCCGTTTTCGGGAAAGTTATATCATAGTTTTTATGTTCCAGTATTTCAGGTTGTCCATTCACAATTTCCTCAAAATTATTATTTAAATCTATAACTCTTCCAGAATAGTGTTGGTAAAACCTACCCGCACGACCAGCTATATTTTTAGCATCAAATTGCCGTAGAGGTTTTATGCCCTTTTTGTTTGATGTAATAATTATGTTTTTTGCTGAAGTGTTTACGCCTTCAGTGATAGTCGTAGTCGAAAAGAGGCATAGTAATGTCCCCTCATTAAATAAATTTATAATTTCTTTTTGGATGTATTTGGGGATAAGGCTGTGATGGATACCTATCCGGCCTTTCAATGCTTTTAATACAATCCAATCATTGCCAAATGTGTGTTCCAAATGATTTAAAAATATTTCATAAGTAGAACTTTCTATCCCTGAACAAGTTTCTTGAAAAGAAGAAATCAGCATTTGATCCCTTAATAAAGTTCTGGCATACATTTCTGTATCGGCTCTTCTGCCACAATAAATAATCGTATTTTCTTTAGGCGTACTTAACGATTTAATTATATTGGCAATTTTCTGCCCTTTACTTATAGAACCAATTTCTACTGGGATTTCATCTATATGATATTGACGTTTACCTTTTACTGTTGTGTATTCCTTTGAAACAATTTCAAATTGATTGTAACGTAAAAAAGAAAACCCATTATCTTTCGCAAAATTATTAAACGATTTATGCTGCTGTGTACTGGGTCGGGGAAGTGCCATATATGGACCAGCTAATAGCATATCGCTTGTCAAATTACAAATAAATTCCAATGCTAAACGGTACGCGGTATCACGTTCGTTTTCGCCAGATGTTTCCGGATCAATGATAAAACTGTTATCAATTTTGTAAACCTCATCAATAAAGGCAAAATCAAAGTGAAGGTGTTGATGCGAATCCATAAACGACAAGAACCGTTCGGGTGTAAAAATAAAGATGTTTCTTTCGGATAGACTAAATTCTTCTTCGCTTAGGGAATGAATCTTATATGATTGAAATGTGTCCAACTTGCATAAACGGGTGTAATTTTCGGATAAAAGGCTAATTGCCGGAAAAATCAAAAGGACATTCTGATACTCCATCTTTTGTATAATTTCATATACCAAAAAGGTCTTCCCAAAAGAAGTAGGTGCAGTCAAAACAAAACGATTTTGTTGCCCGATTTTAAAACTGTCAAGAACATTCTTTTGATACCGATGTAATTTGCTATTTCCTCTAATAAGGCTGGCATCATGAAATAGAGCACTTATGGTAAGTGTTTTGATATTTTCATCAGATATACGGCAATCTGTAAACTTATCTTTGAACAAGTCAAAATATTGCGGGATCCCCGCTTCATTAGCCAAAAATATAAGGAAATTCATATCCGCTTCAGAGATAGGCTCATTTTTTATAAAGTCAAAAAAGCCACATACTTCTTTTACAAAAGTTGCAGCATCTGAATTCTTTTTGTATGAATAGTACGCTTTAATTATATTAGCGGTTCTCGTGAGTCTATCCATTTTATCACATTCTCCTTGATTTGCTTAACTTCCGACAGTGGTAAAAAAATAAAAAATAACCGGTAGTCAAACGAAGCGGGTACAATAATATTAAGCCGTGTATATTCTGAAGCAATATGCTCAATACACTTTTTTATGCTCTGATGATATTGATCAGTTCTATTTTTTTGATAAGCAATAAATATAGGGTATATTAGCCGAATTCCTCTATTCTTTATTTCTTGTGACAGATTAATATCCGGATTTTCTTCCCATGAATTTAACAAGTTTTCAAGTTGTTCATTGTGTGTTGAGATATGGAGGCGCTCATCTATGATTGCAAGTAAATTTCGATTCAAATATCCATCAGAAAGTGAAGTGCTTAATTTTTCCATCACAGGGGTTATTGCGCTTTTATATTGCACATAGAATTTTGCTTCTCCAAACCATAAGTCAATATTTCCTTCTCTTTCCATTAAATGAAAAGCATCAAAACCTTTAGCCTCGCTATTTTCAATAGGAGAATAAAAATATCCTCGTGCGGCAAGAACACTCGTATTTAAAAACACACGCAAGATTAAATCCAAGAGTACTTCACCATAAAAACCATACTTCAGCTTGGTATCCTCAGATGCTTCTGGGTTATAACGGATACGGCTAAGAATAGCTTTTCGCTGTTCACGCTCTAAAGCAGTGTAATCAATTTCATATTCGTTGATTGCAAATTCCACAATACCATTATAGATAATTTTGGAAACTTCTTGGGGGTTAGAATTACTGAAACAAATATCATTTTGGGAAGAAAGGCACGATTTATCTACGCCACTTTCTTGATGCGGCAATTTGCATTCAAATAAAATTGCATTATGTATAGCATTCTTTAGTGCATCTCTCATGCCTTATCCCTCCGATGTTAATTTCCAGAGTTGAATTTAACAAGCTTCTCCCAGTCAATACTACCATCCTCAAAGCAAAACTCTTGGGTGAACTCACGAACGAGCCGGTTTGAAGCTTTTTGATAGGAAGCATCGAATTCTTCCACATATTTCTCTGGCAGCCTGTCCATGAAACGGATTAGCTTTATGTAGAATTCTTCATCTCCGGTTAATTCCGTCCAGAAATCCTTGCCTGCCAATTCCATATAGAACTTGGGAAGCCCGCGGTTGGAAGCTTTCTTCTTTCCATAACCGTAACCAACAATCGGGACGAAGCGTTTCTTCGCCTGCTGCGCCAGTTTGCTTGCCGCCATGAAATTCTGTTCCTGTTTCTTGCGGCTGTCCGCATTAAAAACGCTTGTGCCAGATTTTACAGCGATAGCATAAATGGTATTGTCGCGCTCCACCATAATGTCAACGCCTTCTGCCAATGCTTTCTGTCCTTGTGCAGCAGCGGTAGCAATAGGTTCAAAGAAAACATTTCCAAATATTGTTTCCTCGGATGATGAGACAAAGGCAGCGAGGATTGCGTCAATAATTTGTGCAGCCCCATTCATAGCCTTCGCCCGGAATAGGTACGGATTCTTGCGCTTCATAACTTTTTTGATGTTGAGCTTGTCAATATTGCCGATTAAGTTAGTGTAAAAATTATCCAATGCAGTTGCAATTGCTTTTACGATAGCTTCCTCATTGTAATTGCTATTTATTGGCATAATAGTTTCCTCCTATTTCGATAGCTTGTTTCAGTTTTTGATGGATGTCTGTTCCTCTAAAACGTTTTGTGCGGATTTCAGCGGATTGATCTGCAACAGAAAGTACAGCATTTCCCAATGCCAATGCCAGTCCAACCGGTACAGCATTGCCAATTTGCCTGTATTTTGCCACGCTTGTCCCTATGAACCGCCAATCATCAGGGAACTGCTGGATACGGGCATATTCCCGGATACTCAAAGGCCTGTCTTGGGTCGGATGACACATCATGGTTGCTTTTTGCACTGGCGAGGTTACTAAAGTTGGTGAAGGCTGGCTATAAGATAATCTCCGATAAAAACCAACTTTTCCGCCGCCGGAGCTATAGGCACCGCCCATGGCTTCTTCCCGAATATCTTCCGGTAGGTCACGCCAATTTCCGCCTTCCGGGACAAGACGGAGATATGCAAGGCGGTCTTTACTAAAGGCAGCACATTCCCCACAATTATTTTCCAAATCTCGGATTGTATCATTCAAGGTACGCCAGCGGTATTGCGAGTCTTGGTGCATCTGAAAGTGCGTCGGGAATGGCAGAAAAATATCTTCATTGTCCCGACTTCCAATTAACACAAACCGTTCTCGGAATTGAGGTACACCATAATTGACGGCATCCAAAATCCCATACACTGTTTTGTATCCTAATTTGTTAAATTCAGAGAGGATAACATCTAATACAGTTCCTAAATGCTGTTTAGGATCGTTTTTATCACGCTCTGCAAGTGGCATATGCTTTAACGGAGCAGACATAATCCCTTTTACATTTTCCATAATGAAAAAACGGGGACGAATATAGTCAATCATACGGATAAAATCCATAAATAGACTGCCCCTCGGGTCGTTAATCCCCAGCCGCTTACCAGCAGTAGAAAATGGCTGGCAGGGTGGTCCCCCGCAAATCAGGAAAGGCTCTCCCTGTGCCAATCCAGTCTGTTCCAATAAATCTGCTTCATTAATTTTACGGATGTCACCACCCAAAACTTTATGCCCATTGGCACGCATAGTTGCGACACAAGAAGGATCAAAGTCCTGTCCAATTACGATATTGAGGCCAGCTTTTGAAAGGCCAATATCCAGCCCCATTGCACCAGAAAATAGGGAAATCACGTCCCGATTTGAGGCATTATCTTTAAAACGTAATAAATTCATGCATATCCTCCCATTAAACCTTTTCTCCATCTAGAAGGACAAAATAGCGTTCAAAAGAACACCCCAATGTTTCTGCCAGATATTCTAAATCAGAGATTGTAAAACTCTCTCGTTTCATTTTTGAGTTAAAATTTTGAGGGGTAGTCCCCATACGCCTTGCCAACTCTGCGACACTGATATTGCAGCGCACGCAAAGCACTTTAATCTGTTCTGATATTGTCATAAGGGTACTCCTTTTATTTTATCAATACATAAATTTAGAATATAAATTAATTATTTTATATTTTCAATATAGTCCCTTGTGATATTTATCATAACATCAAATTGACTGATCTGCAATTCAAAAATTAAATTATCGACGGATTGCATACGTTTTTCTCTCAGTTAAACACTGAGCCAAATCTAAGTCACTACTAAAGAATATGAATGTTGATTTTCTTGGTGTGACAGTTTATCATGAGATATAAAGAGCTACAACCTCAACCTATCCTGAGGCGACTATTCAGGCGACCGGGCGACTCTGAGCAGCGGTATCCACCCTGTCACACAAGGCGAAAATATCCGTAAATCCCTTATTTTCATATACTTTTCACCGTAAATTCGAACGTTAGCTCTCAAAGCTCACCGCTCCGACTCCAAAGGCCATGCGTTCGAATCGCACCGGGCGTACCACTGATAACCGTCTGTTCCGTTGGAACGGGCGGTTTTTTGTTACTTTTTCAAGGGTTGCTTTAACGGAGTAAAATTGAGGCTACTGTGCAGGCTACTATATGGTAGACAGAACAGTAAAAAAGAGCGGCAATGCCTCGCCTCTTGTCATGGGGTTCGCCTCCTTCAAAATCGTTTGTATCTTCATTATATCTGACGTTTCGGCAAAGACCCAGGGGAAAACGCAGATCGCGGCAAAAAGTTTGTCCCAGGGGTCATTCCAGCTCCATATCCTTCTGCCGTGCCGGCGCCTGCCGGGGTGGGGACAGGAACTCCTCCACGTTCCGGCGCACGGCGGCGTAGTCCTGCTCCTCCCGCCGCGCCTTCTGACGCTCGGCGGTCGGCGCTTCAAAGCGCTTCACGCTTTGAGGTCTCCACCGGAGACCCGCGCCCCAACAAGCAATTTTGACTGTTCGGGCAAGGGACCTGAAAATCTCAAAATCCGCAAGCGGGTACTCGCTTGCTGTGCTTGCTGACTACTTCGTACCCCCGTATTTCTCCTTCTACCCATACTACAATCTGAACAGGGCGTTTTGGCCAGATTTCGGAGGACTTTTTCAAAAAAATGTCGCTCCTATCCGTAACCTTTCGCTGCCCACTTCGCCGGACACCTTGTGTTTCTTCGGATATTCGTATACAATGTATCATGTTAAGTATTATCCATGCGGAGGTGCGGTAATGAACGGGATCAAGGACTATATCTCCATTCGGGAGGCGTCTTACCGTTGGGGCGTGTCGGAGCGGCGGGTCAATCAGTATTGCGCCGAGGGGCGGATCCCTGGTGCGTCCCGGTTCGGGCGTTCATGGGCGATCCCGGAAAACGTGGAAAAGCCGTCCGACCCGCGCTTTCAGAAGCAGCACCGCGATTCCGGCAGGACAAGCACCTGACGGACACCCGGCTGCATTTGAAGCATCCGCAAAAAGGAAGTGAACGCTATGACCTGCGACGAGGCTTTGTACCGCCAATATCTGAGCGGCGACGACGAAGGGCTTAATGCCCTGATGAAAAAATACGGCGACCCGCTGACCCTGTATATCGACGGCTATCTGCACGACGTTCACGAGGCGGAGGAGCTGATGCTAGATGTTTTCGCCTATCTGTTCACCAAAAAGCCCCGCATCCGGGACGGCGGCTTCAAGGCGTATCTCTATAAGGCGGCGCGGCACATGGCGCTGCGCCATAAGAGCAAACGGAAGCCATTGTTCAGCCTCGATGCGCTGACCGGCGAGCCGGACGGACGGCTGCTGGCGGAGGAGGTCATACGGACAGAGGAGCGAAACCGCGTCCTGCATTTCTGCATGGACGAAATGAACCCGGACTATCGGGAGGTTTTATATCTCACCTATTTTGAGGATATGAGCTACGCGCAGGCGGCGGAGGTCACGGGAAAAACAGTGAAGCAGATCACCAACATGGTGTATCGCGGAAAAGAGAGCCTGCGAAGGCTGCTGGAACGGGAGGGGATCACAAATGCGGAGTCATGAGGAGCGCGTCGCGGAGGCAAAGCGGCGCATCGCCAAAATTGAGCAGGAAAAACGGCGGCGGCGCAATACGGTCACCATGGCTTCCGCCGTGGCGGCGTGCCTTGCGCTGCTGGTAGGCGCATCCTTCGCCATGCCCGGCATTGCCGCAAGCATCCAGACCGGCGATTATTCCGGCTTTGAAACGGCAGCAAGCATCTTTCACGGCGGCGCTGCTTTGGGATACATTGTTATCGGGCTTTTGGCGTTTTTACTCGGCGTGTGCGTGACCGTTCTGTGCTTCCGGCTGCGGC
>OLSM01000622.1_pt1 | contig 32477 bp, 31 predicted proteins | sample 1672721 | NCBI WGS metagenome assembly OLSM01 (sample SAMEA3136717, study PRJEB25190) | human gut metagenome
ATTTATTCTCGATTTTTCCTGCCATCACCCTCTTGACTTCATACCATTAGACTTTCACTCTTTGATGATTATGCCAGCACCAATCGCCAATCCTTCGACCATTCCAATTGTAAGAGCAACCCATACAGGGAGTTCTCCTGCGTAAGCCGCTGGCATGGTCAATAACGCTGATATGGTCCCCACATAAAACAAAATCTTCCCTAGGCAACTAAGGAATCTAGTTGTGCGGAAATTTTCCTGAATATTCATACTTTTTCCCTCACCCAACGTCAATTCCAGTGATTTCTTTGAATATCTCTTTATTGAAGTTCGGAATTGACTTAATGATATTTTTTTTATAATCAGGCAAATAATCCCACCAAGTTTTCCGGCACTCAGATCGGTTCAGTTTTTTTAAATATCCGCCTGTACCCTCTGCTTCTGGGTGTGTAGCTTTTTCATCAGTTGTCATATTCTCAAAATATACATATTCCAATACATTCCCTGGAATCTGATTAAGAATATATCTGGCTTTACTATTAATCCAATCACTATAAGACCATGTTGATGGCTTATTGAACAGAAAAATTTTCGGTTCAAAGGTATTAAAACACCCATTCGAAAAATCACAGCTGTTCCAGTCGCCGCTGTTCCAGTTGCCGCTGTTCCAGTCGCCGCTGTTGCAGTCGCCGCTGTTCCAGCTGCCGCTGTTCCTGTTGCCGCTGTTGCAAAGCCCAGAGCATCCCTTTCCTGTATTTACAATCTCAAGCAGTTCGCCCCACGGGATTTCACGGACAATTTCAAGCTTATTCGTACAACACTTATCTCCTTCTTCTGCAATGTCACCATAGGCAACGACTTCTGCAACTCTATTTTGGGGGTCAAATTTATAATAATTAAAACAGTCCGATGCATTTTTGCAGAAGTGCATTCCTTTTCCACACCTGACAGGAGCAATATCTTCTTCAAACTTCCCCGGGCAACTATACTGTTTTGTGTTTCCTCTCGGGCTACAAGTCCAGTCTGGGTTGAATACCTTAAACCCTTTTACATGATTCATAATTTCCATCTTTCTTATATCCTTCCTGTATTTCCTAGATTTCTCCACTTCTTCCTATCTCTCTCTGGTGGCTTATATGCCGCAGAATGTGAGGCGTAATAGCTTTGTAGGCCCTCTTTCGAGACAAGATAGGTCCTTCCATCCTTGACGGCATCCATGCCGAATTCCCCACTACGGATTTTCATTCGGATGGTACTTTCCGATTTCCGTAGGAGGTCGGACAAGTCTTTGACCGTGTAATATTGCCGGTCATCTTCCGATGCCTGCATTGTATCTGGTGCGGTCAACATCGATGCAAATTCCATAAAGGCCGACGCAAGCCGATTACAGATTTCGGTCTTTTCAGATTCTTTCATTTTTTCACTTCCTTTTTATCTCCTTTCTGTGGAGTTTTTACCGGATCGCCACAAGCAAGTGTACCATCGTTTTAATTTTCTCGATCGTTTCCTGAATTTCTGATTCCGTTTTGCCGTCCTCATTAAGCAACTCCAATTGCTTTTCGAGGGCGGCAATTGTCTTTCGCTCTAATTCGTTATACATAGAGATTCACCTCCTTACGCCTCGGACGGTTTTTCATTAAAATATCACCGACAATCCACCTCATAATTTGTTTGATTCACAATATATAGTATATTTATTTACATATATTTCATATATACAGTGCTTTACCCGTTTGATTTTGCTCCAAAAAGTAGTATAATAAATGCAATATGAATCAATCAGAGGTGATTAAATGCCAAAACGCAACCCCAAACAGACTAGCAAATCTGTAGCAAGCACTGCTTCCAAAATTCTTCGAGATGGACGTTACAGCTCATCATCTAAAAGTGTGGCGGGTAGTGCTCTTTCCCAGACCAGGCTTGGAAAGAAAAAGTAAATTATTAATCGAACTGAGCGGAACGTGGCAGCGTTCTGCTCTTTCCTTTTCAAATCTTAATTTCTGTTAGCTGAACCCCATATAAGTTACACACTTCTATGAGTTTGTCTAACCTTGGCCTTGTCTTCCCAGATTCCCAGCCTACTAATGTGCTGCGGGAGATTCCGGTCTTTTCCTTGACTTGTTCTTGTGTTAAACCGGCATTTACCCTCGCAGCTTTCAATGTGATTTTTATCCTTCTCACCTCCTTACGCGGGTTTCTTTTTGGGCTTGTTGCCTTTTATACCATATCGTTCGATAGCATCTGCAATCCCCTCACCGTACGCTAAAAAGCTATCCTTCCCCCGATCATCAAGCTGGGGAATGATGCGTCTGAAGGTTTCAAGGATTTTCTTCTCTTTTTCGGTCATTGTGGTTTCACCTCGTTTCTTTTGTTGATTGTGAGATTATTATATATCGCTAAATCACTGTTGTCAATACTTTTTTGGTTGATTTTGAAATTTTTTATTGACACAGAAATGTTTAAGTGCTATCATGAAAACCAGAAAGGAGGTATCTTGTGATTGAATGACCGTATAAAAAAATTGCGTAAGGCTTTAGACCTAACACAGCGTGAATTTGCTGAACGCATTGGTATGAAACAAAACAGTATAGCCCTGATAGAATCCGGAAAACGGAATATATCAAACCAAGCAATCCTCAGCATTTGCCGAGAATATAATGTAAACGAAGATTGGCTCCGCGAAGGTAAGGAGCCAATGTTTATAGAAATGTCCAGAGACGAAGAAATCGCCGCCTTTGTGGGGAAAACGCTAAGTGAGGAATCCGATACTTTTAAAAAGAGATTCATTTCTATGCTTTCCCGACTCAGCGAATCAGACTGGGAAGTGCTTGAACGTATGGTTATGGACATAAAAAAAGGCTGAACTTTTCAGTTCAGCCTAAAAGGGATCGTATGAATTGATATATGATTCGCAATTGTGAATCTGTTGCTTGTCTCAAAAGCTGTATTATCTTGTCCAACATTATGTAATCCTCCCTATTCTCCGCACTTGCAAACTCGAATCCTAAAAGTAGCATAATTATAATAGTACAATTGTTCGAGTTTTGCAAGCCCTGTGCATATATTTCACTTGCCGGTCAAGTGCTTCTATATATGTTACAATCGGAGACGGGAAAGTGGGACATGTAAAATATGGAAAATCATGATAAATAAAAAACGCCTTACCCTGCGCCAACAGAGTAAGGCGAATGACCATCAGCACCAGGCTGACAGTACGATATGAGATCGCACCCATATTGTACCTGTTTTAGCCTGGGAAATCAAGTCCCGGGCATTTCTATGCCCTTTTTTAGGAGGTACAATATGGCGAAAAAGCGGAAGGACGGACGCTATCAGAGGAAGATCCTCCTTGCAAGCGGGAAGTACAAGATTGTATATGGGAAAACGCTCGCGGAGTTAAACAAGAACGTCCAGAACATCCGAGACCAAGAAAGTCAAGGGCTTGTCGTAGACGATAATACGCTCGTCGGGGAATGGGCGAAGCAATGGCTTGAAACATACAAATCCAGCCTACGGGCCGCAACCGTTAGGATGTACCGTAACGCTTATAACAACCACATTTTACAGCACATAGGGAATATGCCGCTACGTGCTGTCCGGGCGGTGCATGTGCAAGCTGTGATGAATGATGTATCGGACAAATCAGAATCATTACAGCATAAAGTGTTATTGACCATCAACCAGATATTTGAATCCGCGCGGCAAAACCATCTAATTTTGCGTAACCCTGCGGATGGTATCAAGATCACGAAGCACGCAACCCCAGAAAAGCAAAAATATCTTACTGCTGAGCAACAAGAGGAACTTATGTCCTCCCTGGCAGACCTTCGGGCACGCGCCTTTTGCGGGTTATGCCTTTATTGTGGGTTGCGGCGTGAAGAAGCCCTGGGCGTGCAATGGGGAGACATAAAGGGGAACCAGTTGACGGTTAACCGCTCTGTAACTTTCGTGAACAATCAGCCGGACCCAAACCAAGAACTTAAAACGAAGGCCGCGCACCGAGTTATCCCTATTCCCGATCCTTTAATTGACATACTTGCGCACACGCCTCACCTGGGAATTTATGTTGTGACAAATGCAGATGGAGGGCCTATCACAGAGATAGGATTTAAGAGGCTTTGGGAAAAGGTTAAAAAGTCAGTTCCATTTTATTTGCATCCGCATATGCTTCGTCACTCATATGCAACATCATTGTATAAGGCAAATGTGGATTTAAAGACTGCGCAATATCTTTTGGGGCACTCGGATATAAAGATGACTGCAAACATCTACACTCACGCCGAAAGGCAAGACGCCGCCGCGAGCCTTGCAAAAATAAACTCGTTGTTTTCAAAAAGTAGTCAAAAAGTAGTCAAAACTCAATAAGATAAAAAATAAACCGCATAGGAAGTCCAAAAAACGGCTTTCCTATGCGGTTTTTTGGAGCTACTGGGCAGACTCGAACTGCCGACCTGCTGATTACGAATCAGCTGCTCTACCGACTGAGCCACAGTAGCATATTTAGTACGGCTGACTTTGATAGTATACAAAATTTTTATTCAAACGTCAAGGGCTTTTCGAAAAAAAAGTACATTTTCTATAAACTTTTCTCTATATCCGCGGATACTATTTTTATCGCCTCTAATTCCGTGAAGATTATTGACATAATAATCCGAAAATCATGTAACTATATTATAATATAGCATATAGATCTAGAATTTATAAGAAAGATGGGAATAGGCCTTGACTAACAAAAAGCTTTGCGATAAGTTGCGTACTTTGCGGGAGAATAATGGATTCAAACAGATGGAAATCGCGAAAATTTTAAATTGCTCGCGTTCCACCTATACCTATTACGAAACCGGAAAAACCACACCTTCTATTTCCGTTTTAAAGCTGCTGGCGAAGATCTATAACGTTTCCCTGATGGAGCTGTTGATGGACGAGTCGGAGGCAGGGCAATTGCGGGATTCGAGTAGGAGCGATAGTTTTGACCACATCAAATACATCTATGACCTTTCGGCAGACGAACGGTTGCTGGTTGGCATTTTCCGTTCTGCCACGCCGGAAGAGCAGGAAGAAATCTTACAGAGTGCCAACGACATCTGCGGTCTGAAAAAATAAAACCCCCTCTTTCGTCTTGCAAGGCGCCGTACCATGTGTTAAACTAATAAAGAAGAAAAACAAAGTCAAAGCGTACCTGTCCAAAAGGGGGACGAGTGGCTTTGGCTTTTTTGTAACGCATAGCCCTTACCTGGGGACTTTGCAAGGTTTCGGGCATGTGGTTGTCGCGGCGTCCGCAAGGACAAAGGGAGGATTTCTCATGGAATTTGATGCTTTTACCGGCGGAGTCGAGCCGGGGGGGCTCCGCACCAAAAATCAGATCCGGATCTTAATCTGCTATCTGCTCTCCAGCGTGGACGCTCCTCTTTCCCGACAAGACATCATCGGTATTATGCAGGATAACGGGCTTGCCAATTATTTTGAAGTGACGGACGCATTAGCGGAACTTTTGGGCAATGGCAATATTACCGCCGATGAAGAGCATCCCGATCTGCTTTCCGCCACACGGCAAGCGCGCATGATCGCCAAACAATTGGATGCGGCTGTGCCGCTCTCCGTTCGTGAACGGGCGGTTTCCGCAGCGGTCAACCTATTGGCCGCCGCAAAGCGCGAGCGGGAAAACAAGGTGGAAATCAACCGGACAGAGCGCGGATACAATGTGACCTGCCACGTTTCCGGGGGCGACATGGAGCTGATGAACTTTACACTCTATGTCCCGGACCTCTTTCAGGCCCGCATGGTAAAGCGCAACTTCCACCGCGCCCCGGAAAACGTCTATCGCATGATGCTGGCGCTGGTCACCAATAACCGGGATATGGTTTCCGACCTTTTAAAGGAAATGAAGGGCTGAACCGTCATCCTTCAAATTGCTCCAGCACGCGCCGTGCTGCGGCGATTTCCCGCTCATCGGTTTCAAAAATGGTATATTCACTCATCATAGGCAGTCCCATATGCACATCGGATTTCCGATAGGCCATGGCACTGTCTTTTTCTTTTTTGGCGGACAAATGGAAGCTTTTTGCGCCCGTCTTGGCGGCAAGCTGCGCCATATTGGCGGAATGGACGCCGCTGCCCACAAGAATGTCCACTTTCCCGCCGGCAGCCTGTACCAAATCATGCAGGAGCGCCGCTCCTTCGAGCGCGCTGTCCCTCTGCCCGGAGGTTAGGATGGTATTGACCCCTAGTTCCTTTGCTTCTCCCAGCGCGCGGAACGGATCTGCGCAGACGTCGAACGCGCGGTGCAGCGTCAAGTGGCGGTCCCCGCAGAGTTCCCGGATCCGCTTCATGCGGGAAAGGTCGAGATTCCCATCCGGCTGCAAAAATCCCACGACAATTCCATCCGCACCCGCCTCCACAAAGGCTTTCGCGTCCTCCGCCATCACGGCGAATTCCTCTTCCGAATAGCAAAAATCTCCGAACCGCGGGCGGATCAGCACATGCACGCGCATCCCCGTGCGTTCTTTGACCTGCCGGAAGAAGGAAAGCCCCGGCGTCAAACCGCCAACGACCAATCCGCTGCAAAGCTCCAGGCGGTCCGCTCCGCCGCGGTGGGCTGCTTCCGCCGAAGCCGTGCTGTCCACGCAAGCTTCCAAAAGAAAATCCTTCATAAGTGACCTCCCATATTTTTCTTTTTCCGATTGTATCACATTCCGGTGGAAAAATCCAGATAAGCGGTGATCCCTTCAAAATAAAGCTCTGGATGCTCAGGCCCTTCGTTAAGCATCATCCATTTTTGAAACGGCTGGCAATTCTTCTTTCCTATACAAAGATCAGGTTTAGCAAAAGCAAGAGCGTCACCCCTGGGATTCCCGCTGCGCCGGACACCCCGATCGCCAGGGGGCTGAGTGGGATGGAGACCCCGGTAAAAACACCTGTCAAATTGACGGCAACCAAAGCGCATAGGCCCATCACAATCCCTCCTATGGCGCGCTGGACTGGATGCGCTGCCCGTACAATAGCCTGCAAAAGCACCAACAGGGCAAAAACGCCCAATCCAATCAAAAGCATCGTCCAATGATTCATGTCCCTTTCCCCTTTCCCATAGCAATCTGAAACATCTGCCCATTACACCGCGGAAAATGGCCCGGAAGATGGAACGCTTGGTGCGGTCGGGCTTCTTTTTCTCACATCACTCCTTTTCCAAAAACTCCCCGTAAAACAAGGGAAGGGACAAGCCCACCATGGACTTATCCCTCTGCCCTCTTCGGTTGAAACGGTTCGCAGCTGATCCCTTTGCGCCGCGCCGTCCCCAACAGATAACGGTACCGCGCCTGTAACGCCTCGCGCTGGTAGATGCATGCTTCGATCAAATTTTCATCGCACTCCAGCTGGAACCAAAGGTCGTTGCAGGCCATGAGCCGCGCAACCTCCCGGAGTTCCTCCAGGAGCTGCCGTTTCTCCTGTTCCTGCTTTTTATCTGTCTCCCGGCTGTCCACACGTTGTATCAGTTTCAACACCGTTTCCATACGCACACCACTTTCCATCGCCGTCCTCATGCATTGGAAAAAGAGCGCTTCCTCAATGCATGAATCTTCCGCGTGTATTTTTATTTCTATGTGAATATGGTGGACATTTATTCCATCCTTTATACCAGTTTGCGGTAAAAAGCTTTAAAAAATAAAAAAAGCCCCGAAAGGGACTCTGAAATAGAGTGCTCTTTCCGGGCATTGCCGATTATGCATTTTCAGGCGTAGGCTCCACCGGGAGGAAATCAATCCGCCCGCTTGCGACGTCCGCCGCCACAGCCTTGACGCGCAGCGGCTGGCCGATGGTCAGCTTCCGGCCGGTGGTGGCGTCGTATTGCGTAATCATTCCATCAAATTCAAAATGGGCCCCTTCAAAGGAGGTGATGGGGACAAACCCTTCCACTGTATTGGGAAGCTCGACAAATACCCCCCGCATGGTTACGCCGCTGATGACGCCGGTGGCCTCTTCCCCGATATGCTGCCGCATATATTCCGCCATGTAGCAATCCTCTGCACTGCGCTCCGCCGCCATCGCCCGGACCTCGCATTTGGAGGAATTCGACGCTGCTTCGCGGGCAAACTCCGTATAATGCGCGGCAATCTGCTTATCCTTTGCAAGGTACGCGGACAGGATGCGGTGGATCGCCATGTCCGGGTACCGCCGGATCGGGGAGGTAAAATGGCAGTAGTCCTCCAAAGCCAAGCCGAAATGGCCGACCGGCTGGGTGTCATAGCGCGCCTTTGCCATGGTGCGCAGCAGCTGATGGGAAATCACCTTCTGCGCGGGCGTCCCTTCCGCCTGCTCCATGATCGCCGCAAAATCCGCCGTCTTGACGCTTGCGCTGTGCCGCAGGGAAACCGGGTTCAGGCCCAAGGCCCCTACCAAATCGGCCAGGGACTCCACACGGTCCGGGGCCGGCTGTTCGTGGATACGATATACAAAGGGGAGGTTGGCGCGTTTCGCCAATTGCGCCGCCGCCTGGTTTGCGGTAATCATCAATTGCTCGATCATCTGCTCCGCCTCCCCGCTCTCGCGGGGCTGCACATCCACGCAGACGCCCTGCCCGTCCAATACAAAGCGGGACTCCGTGCTATCCAGATCCACCGTTCCGCTGCGCTTGGCGCGCGCCTTCAGGATCTCCGCAAGCTCCCGCGCCGCATGGAGCGACCGGATGACCGGCGAATATTTTTTGCGCAGCGCTTTATCCGCCGTCCCGTTGAACAGCTGATTGACCTCGCCGTAAACGCCGCGCACCTTCGAATTGATGATGCTCTTCCGGAAGCGGAACGAAAGGATCGTCCCCTGCTTGTCCAATTCGATGATGGCGGAAAACGTGAGTTTATCCTCCCCCGCATTGAGCGAACAAACGCCGTTGCTCAGCGCTTCCGGCAGCATGGGGATGACGCGGTCCGCAAAGTAGACCGACGTGCCGCGCTCCCGCGCCTCTAAGTCGATGGCGCTTCCCGCCTTGACATAATGCGATACGTCCGCAATGTGCACGCCCAGGCGATACCCCAACCGCGTGCGGCTGACGGAGATCGCGTCGTCCAGGTCCTTGGCGTCCGGCCCATCGATCGTACAGATGCCGAGCCCGCGCAGGTCGAGGCGGCCTTTGCGGTCTTTCTCCGTAATCTTTGACTTTCGAATCTTTTCCGCCTCTGCGAGGACCTCTTCCGGGAATTCCGTCCGAATCCCATTCTGGTCAATGATGGCGTCCGCGCAAATCTTTGCGCTGTCCGAATTGCCATAAACCTTGATTACGCGGGCAGTCAGCCGGTCCGTCCCGGGGATCTGCTGGATCTCCGCCTGCGCTTTCACATGCGGGCGGAGATGTGGCAAGCTTTTCCTGGAAAGAGGAATGTTGTAACGGATGGCGTCATCCGGCGCAAATTCCAGCCCCTCTTCGCCCTCCACCAACGTCCCGGTGAGCAGACGGCTCGCCCGTTCAGTGATCTGTTCCACATCTGCGGAAAGCCCCTTGCCGCTGCGCTCCAAATGGTTCAACACAACGGTATCCCCGATGAAGGCGGACTTCAGATGATCCGCATGGATGAACAAATCCTCCCCGCCGTCCTCCGGGCGGGCAAAGGCAAACCCCTTGCTCAGGGAGACAATCACCGCTCTTTTGACCCCGTCGATCTTCTCCACCGGACCGCGCAATTTTTCGCGGAGTGTGCCGCTGAAAGGCCGCTTTTCCCTTGGGGAACCCGCCCGTTTCGAACGCGCGGAAGACGCGGCAAGGCGTACGCGGTGCTTTTTATTGACCTGCAAAACCCCTTGCTGCCGCAGCTGGTCCATCGCCCGATAAAACAATTTTGGATCTTTTACACGCATTTTTTTCATCAGCCCACGCGAAGTCATCGCCTGCGGCGTCTTTTGCACAAACTTTAAAATCTGATCTTTCATTTCTTCCAACATACTCGATACTCCTATTGCGCCCATCGTGCGGCGCTTCTCAACAAAAATTCTTCCCAGTCCCTGTGCAATTTATTGCTTTCTCTTTTGGATTCTTGGCAGAAAAAAGCCCCGCTTATACAAGCGGGGCTTTTCGCGTCTTGATTTACGGGGCAAAGAACACAAGCGCATTCAGACCGATGACAAGGATAAAGAAGCCAACGGCAATCACCTTTGTCCACCGGGCAAGGAACGCGTCAACTGTGCGGGCCTGGTTCTTCGCAAGGAATGTATCCGCACCGCCTGTAATTGCTCCGAGTCCTGCCTGATGGCCTTCCTGCAACAGAACAACAACAATGATGGCGACGGAGAACAGAATCAGGACAATCCCCAAGATAATCTGCCAAACGCCCATAGTGCACCTCCGAAAATAGAACTGGGACGATTCTCCCAATCCGCTTTTTAGCTTAGAATATAATAGCACAAACGCGCATGTATTGCAAGCATCTTTTCGAAAGGTGTATTTTCTATTTTAAATACATCTATATTTTTCACATATTCTTTATAAAATTGTTTAAAATAATTTCAAATCTGTAATTTTTATTGACAATTTTAAAGTATATTGTTATTTTAGAATTAGTAAATATATAGGAGGATAATTCCATTGTGGCTATTAATATTTGAAATTTCAATCATATAAGTATTTCTATGTTTTAATAGTATCAACTTGGAAAGGAGAATTTTAGAATGTTTAAAAAGATTTTTCTTCTTTACTTCTATGTACACTGCTGGTAACAATGATTTCTCTTCCAGGATACGCTATACCAAATCATATCACAGGTTCTTTTGCGTTGGATTATGATCCCTTACCGCCCAGTACGGCGGAAATTCAAGCAGCTACAGTAAGAGGACAAATATTACTTCGTACAAAGGCTCGTGGGGAAATCTCTATAAAACGCTGGCAACAAAGTGGGCAATCGTATAGTAACGACCTTATGCAAACTCAAAACGTTCCCATTGGAACCTATGGCTGCACATTAACAAGCTTTACCATGATAGCAAACTATTTAAGAGGTCTTGATTACGATCCTGGCCAAGTAAATAGAATCGTCGCAAATTATGCGTGTCCTTTTTATTATGAACAAGCAGGAAGTCGTTGTAGCTTAACGTTAGATTTGCATGATAGTTCTCGGACATATACCACGGCAGAACTTGCGCCTATTGTGGCCGATTCTATTAGCAATAAAAAAAGGCCCGTAATGATTGGTATGGCGAAAGGAAGTAATACTCATTACGTTGTTGCTTATGCATACAGTGGAGAATTAATTTATATTAAAGATCCTGCTTCTTACAATTATCCCACTCTTCAAGACTATACCAACCAAGGATATATCATTAATCGGGTTTATAGTTACAAGTACTAATTTTTAATCGTCATATTAAGAGGGAGCCTTTTTTATGAAAAAACATTGTTGTCTATTAACATCAATTGTACTGCTATTCATTTTTTATGGCTGTACAAATTACGGAAATCCCTCATCATCGAATATAAATAATTCCACTCCTATTTCTTCCAACCAAAGTATTGATTATTCGCAAGCTCCTGAATTTTTGCCTACTGACCCCTCAACCGAATATGCCAAGGTCATTCAAGGCTATTCGCTCCAGGACATCGGCTTGACGGTGGACACATCCAAAACGTTTCACGATCCCAATCGGAACGCCGATGGCCTCTGGGGAGCGGAACACACGGCAGTCTCCGACTATTGGAACAGCGGCGAATTTTACGGAAACGTGACCCGCATCCATGTGGATACCAGCGAGCGGATGGTCGACTTTACGCCCAACAACATGTTTATTCTGCAATGTTTTAAAGAGAGCGAATGCAACGATGGAACTTGCGTCCTGCTAAAGGAGCAGTCCATCCCCGCCGCAGATGTCCGGAAAACATGCATAGTGGAAAAAGATGGCTATTTGATTTGCGACGTGACAGGCTTTTTCTATCCGGACGAGAGCTTCGAAGACCGAATCCAGGAACAGCAAGAGCTCTTTCCCGACTATGATTTTGAATGGGCTCGTTCCGTCTACGATTATGTCTCCGAAAACCTGTTGGACCTCATCCAGCCCGAGGCCGCATGAAGTCCCGCGCTATTTTCCAATCTGATGCACAGAATCACGCATAAACCGAACCGGATACGGACATTCTAACAAAGGAATTCCGGGATGCATGCGTTTGCCGTTTCGGAAACCGCTTCGGGCGCTGGCGGCTATTGGCCGCTGGCGCCCGTTTGCTTTTGTAACACATCGCAATGCGGTAAGAAACGGTATGGATTCGCCCCTAGCGTACAAACAAAGCGGGAGAACCAATTCTTCGGTTCTCCCGCTCGATCGTTTGGTTGCTATCGGCCGGTTTCTAACCCCGGCCATCTTCGCCTGCATCCGGTCTCCACAAGCGGATGCGCTGGCAAACATCACAGCGTCAACTGTTCCCCTTCGGTCTCCTCCGGGGTAGGCAGCGTGCCCAACGCAGGGATATTCTTGCGGTAGCGGTCCGGCTTTTTCAGCATTCCCTCGGCATATGGCACCGCCCGCAGCAGACGCCCGCCTTTGCGCAGTGTCATCGCTGCAACGCCCTGCGTGTTGCGCGTCGTCTTGGGCTGTACGGCGCCCGTATGCATCAGGAGCATCCGCCCCTGTGCGCTGGTGAGAAGGAACTCGCAATCCTCCTGGATATACGCGATGGATGCCGCCGGGGATTTATCGCTGTACGCGCCGAGCAGCTTCCGGCGGTTCGTCTTGGTCGCGTAGGATTCCATATTGACCTTGGCAACTTTGCCATTCTCAAAGAAGAACAGCATATAGCCGCCGTAGTCCTTTGTCACCGCCATATAAATGGCGTTTTCGCCCTCGTCCATTCCGAGCTTCGCGGGGATGTATTCGCCCAATACGCTGGCCTTGGTGTCCCCAAAATCGGAAGCCTTTGCCTTGTACACCTGCGCCCGGTCCGTAAAGAACAGAAGGTCCACATTGTTGGTGCTCTCCAATTGCTGCACCACCTCGTCGCCCTCTTTGAGCTTCTGCTCCCCGCTCATGCGCAGCGACTGCGGCGTGATCTTCTTGAAATACCCATCGCGGGTGAAAAACAAATGCACGGGATAATCGGGGATTTCCTCCTCTTCCCGGTACTCCTCCAACTCGTCGGAATAGAGCAGCATCGTGCGGCGCGGCTGGCCGTATTGCTTTGCCACCGCCTGCAATTCCTTGATGATGATCCCCTTGACCTTTGCCTTGCTGTCCAGAATCCCCTGGAGCTCCGCGATGTCCTTTTCCAGCTGGCCAACCTCTTCCGTTCGCTTGAGGATGTATTCCCGGTTGAGGTGGCGCAGTTTGATCTCGGCCACATATTCCGCCTGCACCTCGTCGATGCCGAAGCCGATCATCAGGTTCGGGACCACCTCGGCCTCCTCCTCCGTGTTGCGCACAATGGCCACGGCCTTGTCGATGTCCAGCAGGATCGCTTGAAGGCCCTTGAGCAGATGGAGCTTGTCGCGCTTTTTGCTCAGGTCAAAATGCGTGCGGCGGCGCACACATTCGATGCGGAACGCCACCCACTCCTGCAACAGGCCGCCCACGCCGAGCACGCGCGGGACGCCCGCGATCAACACATTGAAGTTGCAGGAGAAGCTGTCCTCCAAGGGCGTAAACTTAAACAGGCGCTGCATCAGGCGGTCCGGGTCCACGCCGCGCTTCAGATCAATGGTAATCTTCAGCCCATCCAGGCCCGTTTCATCGCGGATGTCGGAAATCTCTTTGAGCTTGCCGTGCTTTACCAGATCCACCACTTTTTCGACAATCGCTTCCACCGTGGTTGTGGGGGGGATCTGCGTGATGTCGATGCAGTTGACGGATTTATCATAGCTATACCGCGCGCGCACGCGGAAGCTGCCGCGTCCGGTCCGGTAAATCTCTTGGATGGCCTTTGCGTCGTAAACGAGCTGGCCCCCTCCGGGGAAGTCCGGCGCCAGCAGGGTGGTGGCGATGTCGTGCTCCGGGTCGCGCATCAGGGCAATCGTCGTCTGGCAGACCTCCGCCAAGTTAAACGGGCAGATGGAACTCGCCATGCCAACCGCGATGCCCGTGTTGGCATTGACCAGCACGGACGGGAAGCTTGCGGGCAGTAGGGTGGGTTCCTTCAAGGTGTTGTCGTAGTTGTCTACAAAGTCCACGGTGTCCTTGTCAATGTCGTTGAAGAGCTCCTTGCAGAGATCGTCCAGACGGGCCTCTGTGTAACGGGAGGCCGCCCACGCCATGTCCCTGGAATAAAATTTGCCAAAGTTTCCCTTGGAATCGATGTATGGGTGCAACAGCGCCTCATAGCCCCGGCTCAAGCGCACCATGGTATCGTAGATGGCGGCGTCGCCGTGGGGGTTCAGCTTCATCGTCTGCCCCACGATATTGGCCGATTTGGTGCGGGTCGGGCCGAGCAAACCCATCTTATACATGGTGTACAGCAGCTTCCGGTGCGCCGGCTTGAAGCCGTCGATCTCCGGGATGGCGCGGGAGAGAATCACGCTCATCGCATAGGGCATGTAGTTCTCTTCCAGCGTGCGGGTGATCCGCTGTTCCACCACCTCGCCCGCGCCTTCAATCACGCCGTTCGCCTTGGGACGGGCTTGGGGCGGGTCTTTGCGTTTTTTCGGCATCTGTTTCCCCTCCTTAGCTCACGTCCGCCGTATCGATGTAGCGGTATCCATTCTCTGCGATGAAATCCTTCCGCCCGGAGAGATTGTCCCCCAAAAGGAGGTCAAACATCTCCGCCGTCCGCGCCGCGTCCTCCGGCATGACCTTAATCAGGCGGCGTGTCTCAGGGTTCATCGTGGTCAAATTCATCATATCCGGTTCGTTCTCGCCCAGCCCCTTGGAGCGCTGGATGGTATACTTCTTCCCTTCCAGCTGCTTGAGGAAATCGTCCTTTTCCTTCTCCGTATAGGCGAAATACGTCTCATTTTTCGTCGTGATCTCAAACAGCGGGGACTCCGCGATGAACACCTTCCCTTCGTTGATGAGGGTCGGCGTCAGCCGGTACAGCATGGTCAGCAGCAGCGTGCGGATCTGGAAGCCGTCCACGTCCGCGTCCGTGCAGAGGATGACTTTGTTCCACCGCAGCAGCGACAGGTCAAAGGTGGAAAGCTCCTTGTTGGCCTTTGCTTTGACCTCCACGCCGCACCCCAGGACCTTCAAAAGGTCCGTGATGACCTCGCTCTTAAAGATCTTATCGTAATCGGCCTTGAGGCAGTTCAAGATTTTGCCGCGGATCGGCATGATCGCCTGGAAATTCGGGTCGCGCGCCTGTTTGCAGGCGCCCAGGGCAGAATCGCCCTCCACGATAAAAATTTCCCGCTCGCTCGCGTCGCGGCTGCGGCAATCCACAAATTTGGCGACGCGGCTCGTGACGTCCATGGTGCTGGTGAGCTTTTTCTTGATATTCAGGCGGGTTTTTTCCGCATCTTCGCGGCTGCGCTTATTAATGAGCACCTGCGCGGCGATTTTGTCCGCCTCCATCGGGTTTTCAATAAAGTAGATTTCCAGCTGATGGCGGAGCATCTCGGTCATCGCCTCCTGGATGCCCTTGTTGGTGATGGCCTTCTTCGTCTGGTTCTCATAGGAGGTCTGGTTGGAGAAGGAGGAAATCACCAGGACCAGGCAGTCCTCCACATCGGCAAAGGTGATCTTGCTCTCGTTCTTATTGTATTTCCCCGTCTGCTTCAAATACGCGTCGATCTGGTAGACAAACGCATTGCGCACCGCCTTGTCCGGCGCGCCGCCGTGCTCCAGCCAGCTGGAATTGTGGTAGTATTCAATCTGCTTATTGCGGTTGGAAAAGGCCAGCGCCACATTGATCTTGGTGCGGTATTCCGGCTTGTCGGCGCGGTCGCGCACCTTGCGCTCCGTCTGCCAGAACTGCACCGAGGTCAGCGCGTCCTCCCCAACGATCTCTTTCACATGGTCGACAATGCCGTTTTGGTACAAAAATTCCGTGGTCTCAAATTTGCCGTTCACCTGGTTGCGGAACACAAATTTGATGCCGTCGTTGACAATGGCCTGCCGCTTGATGGTATCCAGATAGTACTCCACAGGGATATGGATATCCGTAAAGACCTGGATATCGGGCTTCCAGCGAATCTTGGTCCCGGTTGCCTTTCCGCTGTACGGTTCTTTTTGCAGGCCGCCCACATTTTCGCCGCGCTCAAAATGCAGGGTATACCGGAACCCGTCGCGGCACACCTCCACATCCATATACTCGGAGGCATACTGCGTGGCGCACAGGCCCAGGCCGTTCAGCCCCAGGGAATACTCATAGCTCTCTGCGGAGGCGTTGTTGTATTTGCCGCCCGCATACAGCTCGCAGAAGGCCAGCTCCCAGTTGTAGCGCTGTTCTTTCTGGTTATAATCCACCGGGCAGCCGCGCCCGCGGTCAATCACTTCCACCGAATCGTCGGCAAAGCGTGTGATGGTGATCTCCTTGCCATAGCCTTCGCGCGCTTCGTCGATGGAGTTGGATAAAATTTCAAAGATCGAATGCTCGCATCCCTCGATCCCGTCCGAGCCAAAGATCACGGCTGGACGGCGGCGGACCCGGTCCGCCCCCTTCAGGGAGGAGATGCTCTCATTGCCGTAAACCGGTTTTTTTGCCATTTTTGCCCTCTCCTCAATCACTCAAAAAGTCCAAATCATATACAACACGTAATTATATGTCAAAACAATACAATTTGCAAATAAAATTGTCCGCCGCTGACTGGCAAAAAAAGGACGCTGCGCAATGCAACTTCTGCATTGGCAGCGACCCCTTTGACACACATTCTATAAACAACAATCAATGTTTCTCTGTATCGAAATCGCTGACGAACGAATCGGACTGCGGCTTTTCCTCCTGGGGCTTTTCCTCCGGAGGCTGATAGGTCCCTTCCATCACGGCGCGGAATTCCTCGCCGCTCATCTTTTCGTTGTGGAAAAGGAATTCGGCCACCTTCTGCAGTTGATCCATATGCTCGGTCAGGATGCGTTCCGTCTTGTGATATGCATCCTCCACCAACATCTTGATCTCGTTGTCGATCGCGGAGGCAGTCTCCTCGGAATAATTGCGGATATGCCCCATGTCCCGGCCGAGGAACGGTTCGCTGTCGTCCGTGCCATACTGGATCGGTCCCAGCTTGTCGCTCATGCCGTACTTGGTCACCATGGAACGTGCGACCTTGGTAGCGCGCTCGATGTCGTTGGAGGCGCCCGTCGAGATGTCGTCCAACGTCAGGGCTTCGGCCACACGGCCGCCCAAAAGCACCACCAGGTCCTCCTTCATCTCCTTGCGGGACTGATAGGAGCGGTCCTCCGTCGGCAAATGCATGGTATAACCGCCCGCCATACCGCGCGGGATAATCGAAATCTGATGCACCGGGTCCTGCGTGGGGCAATAGTAGGTCGCCACGGCATGGCCGGCCTCGTGGTATGCCGTCAGCTTCTTTTCGCGGTCCGTCATCACGTGGCTCTTCTTCTCCGTGCCCACCACAACCTTGATCGTGGCCTCTTCGATTTCCGCCATGGTGATCGCCTTCAAATTCCGGCGTGCCGCCAACAGTGCGGCCTCGTTCAGAAGGTTTTCCAAATCGGCGCCGGTAAAGCCCGCGGTCGATTTTGCGATTGTCTTGAGATTCACATCCGGGGCAAGCGGCTTGCCGCGCGCATGGACCTTGAGGATTTCCTCGCGCCCCTTGATGTCCGGGTAGCTCACCACCACCTGGCGGTCAAAACGGCCGGGCCGCATCAAAGCCGGGTCCAAAACGTCTGGGCGGTTCGTGGCCGCGATCATAATCACGCCTTCGTTCGCGCCAAAGCCGTCCATCTCCACCAGGAGCTGGTTCAACGTCTGTTCGCGCTCATCATGGCCGCCGCCCAGACCTGCGCCGCGCTGACGGCCCACCGCGTCGATCTCATCGATAAAGATGATGCAGGGGGAATTCTTCTTCGCCTGTTCGAACAGGTCGCGCACACGGGAGGCGCCAACGCCGACGAACATCTCCACAAAGTCGGAACCCGAAATGGAGAAAAACGGCACGCCCGCCTCGCCTGCGACTGCACGGGCCAGCAGCGTTTTACCGGTTCCCGGAGGGCCCACCAACAGAACGCCCTTGGGGATGCGCGCGCCGAGCTCGTTGTACTTCTTCGGATTCTTGAGGAATTCTACGATCTCGCGCAGTTCCTCCTTTTCCTCGTCCGCACCGGCTACATCGGCAAAGGTCGTCTTGCGCTTTTCGTCGGCCATCTGCTTAATCTTGGCCTTGCCGAAGTTCATCTGCTTGCCGGCATCCCCCATGGTGGAATTCAGACGTTTCATCATAAACCACCACAGGAAAACGCCCAACCCCAGCACGATCAACATGGGCAGCATGCTCACCAGCCAGGAGGTCTCGGGAGCGCGCTGGATGTCGCGCTGCATGCGCGCATTTCCCGGATGGTTGGCGTTGTATTCATCCACATAGGGCTGAATTTCCTGCAACAGATAGGTCGAATTCGGCGCCGTATAGTTGATGATCGTCTTGCTCTCGTCGTTGAGCTGCAGGCGCATCTCGCCCGTGCCCATATTGATCGAAAAAGCCGTGACCTGCTGATCTTCAAAGTAATTCACGATGTCCGAATAGACATAGCTCTTCTCGGTGGGGCGGCTGCTAAACAACAGGCCGATCACCAAAAACAGCGCAATCGGAATGCCGAGATAGATCAGCAGACGTTTCATTTTGTCTCTATTGTCCAAGTTATCCACTCCTTCACAGAGGGACGGTCAGCCGCCGTACACCTCCGGCTTTAAAATGCCCACAAAGGGAAGATTCCTATATTTCTCATCGTAATCCAGCCCGTAGCCCACAATAAAGGCGTCCGGGACCGTTGTGCCAACATAATCTGCGGTTATGTCTACGGTGCGACGCTCCGGCTTATCGAACAGCGTGCACAGCCGGATGCTCCGGGGACCACGGGATTGCAGGAGCTCCAGTATGTAGCTCAGCGTCATGCCGCTGTCCAGGATGTCTTCCACCACCAACAGGTCGTAGCCAGCCAGCGGAATGTCCAGATCTTTGACAATCTTGACGACGCCGGAGGTTTTCACGCCCGAACCGTAGCTGGACACCGACATAAAATCCACCCGGCAGGGAACGGAAATGGCCCGCATCAGATCCGCCATAAAGACGACGGAACCCTTCAGGACGCTCACCATCAGCAGATTCTTGTCCTTATAATCCTCGCTGATTTGTTTCCCCATCCGCTGGACAATGTTGGCCAGATATTCTTCGCTAAAAAGCACCTCTTTGATGTCGTTTAACATGTTCTGCCCGTTCCTTTCCTCATGAATTGTCTGAAACACGTTGATCCGCTGCTTCCTCCGGCTCCCATACGGTAATCAGAAGCATCTGCTCCGCATCCTTTGGCACACGGGCACGCTCCGACGGACCAAAGCCCTCCATCCATAGAATTTCCTTCCCATCCTCCAATAGGAGGATGCGATCCCGCAGCAAAGGCTCTATTTTGGCCTCATTAAACAACTTTTTTAACGATTTCGAAACGCCGCGCTTCGCCGGACGGAAGCAATCTCCCTCCCGGCGGTTTCGAAAGAACAGTTTAGATGTAATTGTATCATAGTTGATGCAATTATGAAATAACAAATTTTTAAATTTATTTTGGTTCTCCAGGTCTTTCTTGTGGATTTTCCTTAAAGCGGCCATCCGGCCGTCCGGCAGGCGGGTCGTTTTCCCTGTGACGGGCAGACTCCAAGGGGGAAGCGGCTTCTGCGCCACAAAGAGAGTATTGCCCTGCACGGCGAGTTGTATTCCACCCGGCGCGCTCAGGCTGCCGCGCCCCGCGCGGACCATCGCCGCCGCCTGTTCCAGATGAATTGCCTCCGGCTGGGCGCCTCCCGCACGCCGGAGGATTCGCTCCAGCGCCCGGACCAAAATAGCCGTGGGCAGCGCCGCAAGTTCCGTGCGGGAATAGCCGTTGGGGGTTTTTGCCCGTTCGACCGCCCGCTGTGCTTCCTCCTGCAAATAGGCCTCGTCGCGGGCAAGACGCGCTGTCATCCCCGCAATCTCCCGTTCCAACGCTGGGTTGACCGCTTTCAGCGCGGGCACCACGTCCAGCCGGACCCGGTTGCGGGCAAACCCGCGGTCGGCATTGGTTTGATCCGTCACGTATGGCAGATGGTAAAACCGGCAATACGCCTCCACCTGTTCCCGCGTGATGCGCAAAAACGGGCGCACAATCTTCCCCCGCACCGGCGGGATTCCACACAGCCCGCGCAGCCCCGCGCCGCGCGTCAGATGCAGCAGCACGGTCTCCACCTGGTCCGAAAGGGTGTGCGCTGTGGCGATGCGGTCCGTCTCGCGGTCCGCCAGCTCCTGAAAGAAGGCATACCGCACCTCGCGCCCGCATTCCTCAAGGCCGAGATTGCGCTCCCGCGCCTGCTGCTTTACATCCGCATGCAGGACGCGCAGAGGGATTCCGTTTTCTTCGCACCAGCGCCGGACCACCTCTTCGTCCTGATCGGCCGCGCTTCCGCGCAAGCCGTGGTTGACATGGGCAGCCAACACCTGCAAATTGGTGTGATAAACGAGAAAATGGGTAAGCGCCATCGAGTCAGCCCCACCGGACAGGCCGACAATCACCCTGCCCTGCGGTGGGAAAAGGCCAAACTCGGCGATTACCCCTTTGATTTGGCCTAGGATCTGCTGCATCTCCTCATTCATGACGCAGCACCTCCTGGGCGGTAAAACGCATAAATTCACCCTGCCAATGCAGCGGGACCGTCTTTGTCTCGCCATGGCGGTTCTTTGCAACAATACATTCGCCGCTGTTGCGATCCTCCGATTCGCCCGGCGCATCCGCAGAGGCATAGTAATCTTCGCGGTACAAAAACAGGACGATGTCCGCGTCCTGTTCGATGGAACCGGAATCGCGCAGGTCCGAGAGCATGGGGCGGTGCGTGGTGCGCTGTTCGCTCGCACGGGAGAGCTGGGACAGCGTCAGCACCGGGACGTTGAGTTCCTTTGCCATGATCTTCAAATTTCGCGTGATCTCGGAAATCTCCTGCACACGGTTTCCGTCCCCGCTGCGCTTGGTGGAACCGGACATCAACTGCAAATAGTCGATCACCACGAGGTCCACGTCCTTGAGGCGGCGCAGCTTTGCCTTCATCTCCGGGACCGTGATGCCGGAGCTGTCGTCAAAATACATCTGCGTCTTAGAGAGGATGTCACCGCCCTCGATCAAGCGGACCCATTCCTCCTCCGTGAGCTTGCCGGTGCGCAATTTGGTGCCGCCCACCAGGGCCTCCGTGGAGAGCAGGCGCGAAACCAGCTGTTCCTTGGTCATTTCCAATGAAAAAAAGGCGACGCGCTTGTCCGCCTTGACCGCCGCATGGCGCGCGATGTTCAGCGCAAAGCTCGTCTTGCCCATGCCGGGGCGGGCCGCCAAGAGGATCAAATCCGAGCGGTTCAGCCCCGTGATGGTGTCGTCCAGCTCCTTGATGCCGGTGGGCACGCCCTTATATTGGTCGCTCTCCGGCGAATTGAGCAGATCCAGCCGGTCGAGCGTCTGGATGATGATCTCGTCAATCCGCTGCAACCCCTGCATATTCTTCCCGCGCCGGATGTCGAAGATGCGTTGCTCCGCGGAATCCAACAGGGTCGCTGCATCCGCCGTCCCGTCCGCTGCCTCTTCCATGATCTCCCGCGCGGTGGTAATCAGCGTGCGGATGTCGTACTTGTCCCGGACAATCCGGGCGTACGACTCCACATTGCTGATGGACGGCACGATCTGCGCCAATTGCAGCAGATACGTCTTCCCGCTCGCCTCGTCAAACTCCCGGCTCTCTTTGAGCTTCTCTAGGACCGTGACAAAGTCCACCGGCTTGCCCAGGGTAAACATATCCAGCATCGCGCCGTAGATCAGGCCGTTATTCGTCTGGTAAAAGTAATCGGGCCGCGGCAAAATCTCCGCCACGCGGTCCAGGCAGGAGGAATCCAGCAGGATCGCGCCCAGCACGGACTGCTCGGCCTCCGGGCTGAACGGCAAATTCAAAGCGCTATAGCCCGTTGAAAGATTGTCCATCCCGGAACCTCCTCCTTACTTCTGAATATGCAAAATCCAAAATTACTCCGCTTCGGAAACCACCGCATAAATCTTCGCGCTGATCCCTGTATAGAGCTTGATCTGGCATTCATATGTGCCAAACGCTTTAATATCGCCGTCAATTTCGATCTTGCGCTTGTCGATGTCGATGTGATAGACCTTCTTGATCTCCTCCGCGATCTCCTTCGCCGTGACGGACCCAAACAGGCGGCCGCCCTGCCCGCCCTTGGCGTACAGCTTGATGCTCTTGCCCTCGAGCTTTTCCGCGGCGTCCTTCGCATTGGCCTTCTCCACTTCGATCTTGTGCGCCTTCGCAGCCTCTGCGTTCTTCAATTCGTTCATCGCCTGCGCATTGGCCTCTTTCGCCAGCTTGCGCGGGAACAGGAAGTTGCGGGCATAGCCGTCCGAAACGCTGACGAGCTCCCCTTTCTTACCGGTCCCCTTAATATCCTGAAGCAATACGACTTTCATGATTGTTCCCTCCATCTTAAAAAAACTGTTCCAGTCCCTGATGGAAACCAGAGACGGACCGGAACCACGGAGAAAGGCAGGAAACGCCCTGTCTTTCTCCGTGATTCCGATGCAAAAAACCCTTTATTTCTGCCCAGCCGGGAGCTGCGCTTTTTCTTTGATCGCTGCCACCAGCTTAGTCCTTGCCTGTTCAATGGTCAAATTGGGAAGCTGGGTTGCCGCCATCGTGAGATGGCCTCCGCCCCCCAACACCTCCATCACCAGCTGGACGTTGATGTCCCCCAGGGAGCGCGCGGAAATATTCATCACATTCCCCGTTGGGTAGATGACAAAGGACGCCTTAACGCCCCGGATGGAAAGCAGCTCGTCCGCCGCCTGCGAGGAGACGACCCGGATGTCCGGGAATTCCTTATCGGCGCAGGCGATGGCGCAGTTCTGTTGAATCTCGGCCCCAGAGACAATTTTATACTTCGCCTTATAGCTGTCGATGGAATCGGCAAACATGCGCTTGACCTCCACCGTATCGGCTCCACGGCGGCGCAGGTAGGCGGCCGCCTCAAAGGTCCGCACGCCCGTCTTGAGCACAAAGCTCTTTGTATCCAGCATAATTCCCGCCAAAAGCGCTTCGGCCTCGTGCTGGGTGAGCGTGCTGTCCCCGATGTATTGCACCAGTTCCGCCACCATCTCCGAGGCGGAGCTGGCATAGGGCTCGTGGTAAAAGACAATGGCATTGTCAATGCGCTTGACCATCAGGCGATGGTGGTCGATCACCACCACGCGGCTCACATGGTTGAGCAACTCGCGGCTTTCCACAAAGTCCGGGGAATGCGTATCGACCACAATCAACAGCGTTCGCGGGGACAACTGCTCCATCGCGTCCATCGGGGAAAGGAACACCACGCGGTCGCCCGAATTGGCATCGATCCGTTCCACGATCTGCCCCGCAAGCGTTTGCTGGCGGTCCACCACGACAAAAGCGGGTTTGTGAAGCGCCTTTGTAATCACGCTCCACAGGCCGACCGCCGCACCCATCGAGTCGAGGTCAGAAAAGCGGTGCCCCATAATCAACACGTTTTCCGACTCTTTGATGTGGTCGGAGAGCGTCGCAGCGATGACCCGCGTGCGCACCTTGTCGCGCTTTTCCACGCCCTTGCTCAAGCCGCCAAAAAACTCATATGTATCGTTTTTCTGCTTGACGGCCACCTGGTCCCCGCCGCGCCCCAGCGCCATTTCCAGCGCTTTGCGCGCCCATTGTTCCGCCTCTTGCAGAGATTCCGCCCCGCGCGCCACGCCGATCGAAACCGTCGCGCTGCGGCGCTCCCCCGCCTTGATTTCCCGGATCTTGTCCAGGACTTCAAAGCGTTTCTCCATGGCCTGCCGGATATGAATTTCATCCGTCAGGATCAAAAAGCGCCCGCCGGAGAGCCGCCGGAGAAAGCCGCCCATGCTCTGCGCCCATTCGGTGAGCACCTGCTCCACCTCCGAGGCAATGCGCGCGTCCTCGCTGCCGCTGGAATCGCGCGCCAATTCCTCCCGGTTATCAAAATGCGCCAGCGCTACTACCGGGTGCTTTTCCACATATTCCCGGTTGATCGCCTTATAATAGGTGTCGTCCACCAAGCAGAGGATATGCCCCTGCTCCGTCTTTGACGCAAATGCAGTAAACTGCCGGTCCCCGATGGTCACATCCGTCCCTTTGGCCGCCACCACCTGCTGGATGGTGTGCGGGTACAGGAACTTCATCACATTTTCCCCGCGGCAATCGCGCGCCCTACCCGCGCTCTCTAAAAAGGCGGCGTTGGCCCAAACAATGTCCCCCGCCTCCCCCACGATCGCCATGGGCATGGTAAACTGTTCCAGAGCATCGTACTCTTTTCCGAAGAGCACCTTCTTGGCCGCTTTGACAGAGGTGTATACATAGCTCTGGAAGCGGATATGCACAATGGCAATGGCGAGGATCGCTACAACGGCTACCACCGCCTCGATGAAAAAAACCATCTTGTGGCCGGTAAACCAGCTGATCAGCGCCATAATCAGCATCGCCGCCGCCAGTACAAAGCAGATCGGCGATGCCACCCAAACCTTTTTTTTCACGGTTGATCTCCTTCAACACTCCCGTGCTTCTTGCGCATGGCAGGGCCTCAGACCTCCATAATGATGGGGAGGATCATCGGGCTGCGGCGCGTGCGCTCATACAGGAACCGGGAAAGTTCATCTTTGATGCGCGTCTTGAGCGTGCCCCAATCGTGGATATGGTGCTCGGAACAGCTCTCCAACGCCGCGGCGACGCGCTTTTTGGCCTCGTCGATCAACGGCTCCGCCTCACGCACATAGACAAATCCGCGGGAGACCACATCCGGGCCGGCCACGATCTGCCCGTTGTCGTCGATGGTACATACCACGACAATCAGGCCGTCCTCTGCCAGATGCTTGCGGTCCCGCAGCACAATGCTCCCCACGTCCCCTACGCCGAGGCCGTCCACCAGGATACGCCCGGCGGGTACGGAGGTGAGCTTCTTCATATACTCGTGATTGATCTCCAACACATCGCCGATGTCGCCGATATAGACATTGGCGGGGTCCATCCCCATAGAGATGGCCAGCCCTGCATTTTTACGCAGGTGCTTTTGCTCGCCATGGAACGGGATGAAATATTTCGGCTTTGTGATGCCCTGGATGATTTTGAGTTCCTCCTGGCAGGCGTGGCCGGACACATGCACTTCATACATGGATTCGTAAATCACTTCGCAGCCCCGCTTTAAGAGCTCATCGACCACCGCGCCCACGGTCTTTTCGTTGCCGGGGATCGGCCTTGCCGAAATAATGATAAAGTCCTCCGGGCCGACCTCCACCTTCCGGTGGTCGGCAAACGCCATGCGCGTCAAAGCGCTCATCGGCTCCCCCTGGCTGCCGGTTGTAATCAAGACCACTTTCTCGCGCGGGTACCGGTTGAGCAGGTCGATGTCGATCAACACGCCGTCCGGAACCTGTAAATAGCCCATTTCCACCGCGATACCCATGACGTTCAGCATGCTTCGGCCCGAAAGCGCCACCTTGCGGCCATAGCGCACCGCACAGTTGATAATCTGCTGCACGCGGCTGATGTTGGAGGCAAATGTCGCGATGATAATGCGCTTCTTCTCCGCCTTCTTAAACAGGCTTTCGAAGGTATTGTCCACCATTTGCTCGGTCTTGGTGTAACCGGGACGCTCCGCGTTGGTGGAATCGGCCAGCAACGCCAAAACGCCCTCGTTTCCCAGCTCTGCAAAGCGGCCCAAGTCGATCATCTCGCCCCAAGCGGGCGTGCAATCAATCTTAAAGTCGCCGGTGTAAACCACCGTGCCAGCGGGCGAGTGGATGGCAAAGCCTACGGAATCCGGGATCGAATGGTTCACATGGATGAATTCCACATCCATGCAACCCAATTTCACCGTCTGGCCCGGCTTGACCACATTCATCTTGACCTTCCCGGAAAGGCCGTGCTCTTTGAGTTTCCCATCGACCAAACCAAGGGTCAGCATCGTGCCGTAGATGGGCAAATTCACCCTTTTGAGCAGATACGGCAATGCACCGATGTGGTCCTCGTGCCCATGCGTGAGCACAATCCCGCGGATCTTATCCGCATTGCGCTCCACAAAGGTGAAATCCGGCAGCACCAGGTCTACGCCCAGCATATCGTCGTCTGGGAAAGACATGCCGCAGTCGACGATCAGCATATCGCCCTCACACTCGTAGAGGGTAAAGTTTTTCCCGATCTCATTCAGGCCGCCCAAAAAGTAAATCCGGATGGACGGCTTCTTCGCTCCACTGTTCTGCCCCCGCTTTTTTCCCCGCGGGGCCGCAGTCTTTGTTTCCTTGCTGTTCTGGTGCTGTGCCTTTTCCGGCTCCGCCTTTTTCGGAGCACGGCGCATCGTGCGGCGCTTTGACGGTTCCGCTTTCGCCGCCGGCGCCTCCGCCTGGATGGGCTGTTCCGGCCGCTGCGGCAGCGTCACTTTCCCATAAAGCGCAGGGTGGATGCCCGCCGCTATACCCATCTCGTTTTTCTCAGGCGGATTGGATGTTCCTTCATGATTCCTATTTTGTTCTATCAAAGTACAACCTCCATTGTCTCTTGGATACGCCGATAAAACGCCCGCCTGCAAACGGTGCCTGGCGGCGTTGGCCCTCCAAAAATCATAATGATATATTTTTAATCCGCACTCCATTGCCCCGCGCTGTGCCTTCCCACACGCCCCGGAACCGCGCGCATTAATTGCCAAAACAAAACCTTAACGTACACAACAGCAAAGAGGCCCGTTCCCCGGCGCCTCCTAATCGCTCTGCCTCAATTGTATGCCGACCGCGGGCTGGATGTCCATTTGGATTCGTCAGGCCCACCAGTTTTAATTGTCATTATTGTACCTTGATTCCGTATAGCTGTCAAGGTATGAACCGCCGGCCGGAATCCCTGTCGTTATCCCTATTATTGCCCCTTGCAATTTTCTTCAAACATTTCATAGGCCAAAATCGAAAAAACTCTTCTGCAAAATTATGATATAATGAGGACAATCCATACCGGCGCAGCCAGCGCTGCCATGCTTCCTGCCAGGGTCCTCCCAAGCATTTCTCAGGCTTCTCGCCTCTTTTAAGTGGACGGGACTCGGAAAAGCTTGTATGGGATACGCAATCAACCGCATAAGCGGAAACAAAGGACGGAAACTATGAAACACGTAGAAATCTTTACGGACGGCGCCTGCCAGGGCAATCCCGGCCCCGGCGGATGGGGGGCTATCCTGCGCTTCAACGGCGTAGAAAAAGAAATCAGCGGGGGCGACCCGGACACCACCAACAACCGCATGGAGCTGATGGCGGTGATCCGCGCGCTGCAATGCTTGAAAGAACCCTGCGCCGTCACGCTTTGCAGCGATTCGCAGTATGTCTGCAACGCGATCGAAAAGGGTTGGGCGGTCAAGTGGCGGCAAAATGGCTGGCGGAAAGCAGACAAATCCCCCGCCCTGAACACCGACCTCTGGGAGATCCTCCTGCACTTGCTGGAAATCCATCGCGTGGAGATCGTCTGGGTGCGCGGGCACAATGGGCATCCGGAGAACGAGCGGTGCGACCGTTTGGCCGTTGCGGGCGCCGAACGCGCCAAGGCCGCCGGTGCAGTCGTTTGACCCTTGGCGATGCAAGCGTGTGCCCCCTCTGTCTACACGGGCCTCCTGCAAGGATTCTCCCCTATTTTGCCATCCTTCAACAACCTTTGCCACTTTGAAACTTTTTTGCAAAAAGGGCTTGCAAAGTATACTGGAATAGTGTATATTCAATTCATAGTAAATTAGTAAGGATTAAATATTCCTGTACCGGCAATCCCTGGTACGGGGTATGGAAGTACCAATCACATTTTGGAAAGGAAAGGTGCGTATCCATGGCACGTTTTGTTTATGCGGACAACGCCGCAACTACGCCGGTTTCCCCTACCGTCTTTGCGGCCATGAAACCGTTTTATACCGACCTTTATGGCAATCCCTCCAGCCTATATTCCGTGGGCCGGGAGGCCAAAAAGCACCTGGAACTGGCCCGCGCAGACGTCGCGGCCTGCCTGAACGCCGAACCCAACGAGATCTTTTTTACATCGGGCGGAAGCGAAGCGGACAACTGGGCGATCAAAGGGATTGCCCATCAGCTTGCCAAAAAGGGGAAGAAGCACATCATCACATCCAAATTTGAGCATCATGCGGTGCTTCATACCTGCGCATCGCTGGAAAAAGAGGGCTTTTCCGTCACCTATTTGGACGTCCACGCTGATGGACTCGTACGGCCGGAGGAATTGGAAGCGGCGATCCGCGAGGACACGGCCCTGGTGACGGTCATGTATGCAAACAACGAAATCGGCACGATCCAGCCGGTTTCGGAAATCGGCGCCATCTGCCAGAAGCACGGCGTTTTGTTCCACACCGACGCTGTACAAGCGGCCGGCACACTGCCGGTCGACGTCAAGGGGCAGCACATCGACCTGCTTTCGCTCTCCGCGCACAAGTTCCACGGGCCGAAGGGCGTGGGCGCGCTGTTTATCCGCAAAGGCATCTCGCTTCCCAATTTGGTCGACGGCGGCGCGCAGGAGCGCGGACGGCGTGCCGGCACAGAAAACGTGGCCGGGATCGTCGGATTGAGCGTTGCGCTCAAAGAGGCCTGTGCCACCATGGCGGAGCGCGCCAAGCGTTTGACCGCTATGCGGGACCGGCTGATCGACGGGGCATTGCAGATCGAGCGCACCCGCCTGAACGGCGACCGGACCAAACGCCTGCCAGGGAACGTCAACCTGTGCTTTGAGGGCATCGAGGGGGAGTCCTTGTTGCTGCTGCTGGACTTAAACGGCGTATGCGGTTCGTCCGGCTCGGCCTGTACGTCCGGTTCCCTCGACCCCAGCCATGTGCTTCTCGCAATCGGCCTCCCACATGAAATTGCGCACGGCTCCCTGCGCCTCTCCTTCAGCGACCAAAACACGGAGGAAGACGTCGATTACATCTTGGAAGTACTTCCCGGCATTGTGGAACGGCTGCGCTCCATGAGCCCCCTATGGGAAGAGATCGTGAACGGGCAAAAGGCCGATTGAATTAAAACACCAGGACAGAGAAAAGAGGTTGTTTTTTATGGCATACAGTGAGAAAGTAATGGACCATTTTGCAAATCCCCGCAACGTTGGGGAGATGAAGGACCCCAGCGGCGTCGGCGAGGTGGGAAATTCCCGCTGCGGCGACATCATGCGCATGTACATCAAGGTGGAGGGCGACACCATCACCGATGTGAAATTCAAGACTTTTGGATGCGGCGCGGCGATTGCCACCAGCTCCATGGCAACCGAGCTGATCAAAGGGAAAACGATCGAAGACGCGCTCAAGCTCACCAATCAAGCGGTGATGGAAGCACTGGACGGCCTGCCGCCGGTCAAAGTCCACTGTTCGGTTTTGGCGGAACAGGCCATCAAAGCGGCGGTCGCCGACTACTACAAACGGCAGGGGATTGACCCCACCCCGCTGGTGGGGGAACTCGCAGAGTGCGAAGAATGCGCCTGCGGCCTGCACGAATAAGAATACGCAAAAAGGGGCTGTCCGTTCAGATCAAAGAATGGACAGCCCCTTTGTTTTTTATTTTTGCCGAGGAAAAACTCACGCGCCCTGCGCAACTTCCAGCGCAGAGATTCTTTGCTCAATATAGGCGGGTACTTCATCAAACGAGATTCCCAATGCGACGGACAGCTCTTCGTGTAGCAATTCTTCCGCACGTTTCCGATATTGTTGATCCGTTTTGCCCGGTTTCTTTCCGTTTTGGACCAGCTTTTTGCTCTTCCGGTAAACCGTCTTAATCAAGCGGATGAGATCCTCGCACTCATGCGTTTGCAGGGATGTGCGGTAATGCTCTGCCAACATGCGCGGGTCGCGGCACTCAAAAGAATCCTCCGAAATTTCCGGGATGCGGTCGATCAGGTGGTCCGCCGCTTCCTTTGTCATCACCGGACGCATAAACACACTGGTGTCCACCGGCGTATAAATCGTGCTGGCACTTCGAACCGGGACCAACTTATAATACAGCTTCTCCTTATCGACCCCGGGGAGGCTCTCCGGCGTGCCAACCTCTTCTACACGGCAAATTCCCGTGTTTCCATAAACAATCAAATCGCCCTTCTGAAACATTTTCTCGCCCTCCAAAAAAACAACCAACGTATCCTTTCACAACGTCAGCAAATGGGCGAACTCTGCGTTCATTCTCGTCGGGGTGGTCAAGGGAACATACCCACCGGCCATCCCACTCGCACCATGCATTCACCATTTGCTAAAACAAGCAGCGCCATCTTTGAAGCTAAGGGACTCCTTATCAAACGTTCACGCTGTATCTTTATTTTAGCACAATATTGGATGAAAATGTAAGAAAAATTTGAAAATGTTTAAAAAGAGCGCCGGTTTGGAGGGCTATTCGCTGGCCGCAAAGCACCGCTAACCTGTTGAATCACCTCCGCTAGGGAACAAAGATCCGCTATATTTCCTGCGGTTCGAAGCAGCGCTCTCGTTTGAAACACCTGATTTTGGAGTCTTTGCACAGCCAAGACGGTCCTGTGCGCAGCGTCTAATTGCCAAAGCAACTGCTGTGGATGCATACAAGTCCCTCCCTCTCCTTTATGGTATTCCTAGAAATCCGATAGGTGTCTCTTTACGGGATATTGCCTATGAAGTAAAATATGGTATACTGAACACATAGATTGGGGGAGAACTTGTAATGAAACGCAGATGTCATCACCGGAAAATCGATCGGGACCTGGAACAACTCAACCAAAATTTAAACACCATCATTCAAAATCAGAATGAACTCTATTGCAAGCTGGAGCAGCTATATGCCATCGTTACGTCTTTGGATAGCCTCGACGGCACAGACAAGCATAAAACCGGGGATTCTTAACCCTAAACAAAGAAAGGACCCTGCATCTTTCTTCCGATGCAAAAGTCCTTTCTCTTTTTTGAATTATTCTTGAATTTGCCGGCACTCCATGTAAAACCGCTTATCCCACGCATGGCCCATTGAAAAGGTCTTCCGCGGCAATGCGCCGTCGAGCACAACCGTTTTGAAGAGTTCTTTTTTCGGCATGGCTTCCAACAGGAACCCGATGTTTCCCTCCTGGGCGGAGAGCTCTTCGACGACTTCCTCTCCATGGATATAATCGATCCGTCCGCCGTTTTCTTCTATGTAGGCGTCTAAGAACTTTTGAAGCGTCCCCACCGGAAGATTGGACGATGCTTGGGAGAAATACAGCTCGGTTTTCTCTTTTCCTTTGCATACGACCACACGCTGGCCGTCCGGCGCACCGCATTGGGCCTTCAGCGCTTCCAGCAGCTTTTTCTCATCCACGCCGAATACCACCCGGTGGATCGGCTCAAATTCCAAAGAGGCGTCGTGCAGGTTGACCACCTCGACCAGCGCATACCGCGCCGGATGCACGCGGGCTTCCTCGGGCGGGAGGACTTTCTTCAAATTCTCATAGCAGGTCTTTGCCGTCGCCAAGGAATGGTTGCCGTCGCCTACGGCGAAAAGCAGGGGGGCCTTCCCGGTGAGATCATACCGGGCATTAAAGGCCTCCGGGTCTGCCAGCTCATCCAAAGCGGCCAAAATGCGCCGCGCCTCGGAATCATCGCAGAGGATTCCCTCCAGCGACCCGCTGTCCTGCATAAGGTCGAACTGATACACCTGTTCCAATTCGCCCGCGCGGTCTTCCACTGGCTCGATCACCGTCTTCATCGGATCGTCGATCAGCAGCATAATGTGCGGGCACTCCAACGCAGCGTTCTCGCGCACCTTGACGCGCGGCGGGATGCGCTCCAACACCGTCCCCTCCGTTGCGCGGATCAGGGACTGGGACCCCTTTGTGAAATCATACTTTTCCAGGTCGACCACACCGATCAGCCCGCGGCGGATTTTCCCATCGCGGAGCGTCCTGCGCACATAGATAAAATTCTCTACCGTGCGAAAGATCCCGTCTGCCAAATACCGGTCCATCGCTGCATTCACCGCCGCAATCCGCTGCTCAACCCCTGGCTGCTCCAGGTAAAGCTCAGGTACGATCATGCGCAGGGTGGAGGGGGCGTCCCCCACAAACGATTCCACCTCTTGCCAATAATCAGGCTGTGACGTGTATTGATCGCACGCGACAACGCTCCACTTGGTGAGGTCTGTTTCGGTGGGCAGCAGGACATTTGCCGGATAAAATCCCAAACTGTTCATTCAATGATTCTCCTCATGTTGGATTTCCCGCGCGGCGGCGGGGCTCGCCTTCCGGGAAGGGGACGTTCCCTCCGCCGGTATAACAGGCATATTGTATCGCGTTCTGTCGAAAAAGGCAAGTTTCAGCGCGCTGTATTTTCAAGGAGCCTTGTAGAGCTACAATACATGTTGGACAGAAGAGCAAGTAAAAGCAAATAAAAAAG
>OLSM01000629.1_pt1 | contig 32235 bp, 30 predicted proteins | sample 1672721 | NCBI WGS metagenome assembly OLSM01 (sample SAMEA3136717, study PRJEB25190) | human gut metagenome
GCCGCCAGGGCCGCCGCCCACGCGGCCCGCGCTGCGGCCAGGGCGGCGGTTGTAGCTGCAAAGGTTGCGGCCAAGGCCACCATCGCGGCGGTGAAAGCCATTATTGCAGCCACCAAGGCGCTGATCGCCGCCATCGCTGCCGGGGGCTGGATCGCCGTGCTGGTCATTGTCATTATCTGCCTCATCGGGCTTTTGATCGGCTCCTGCTTCGGCATTTTCTTTTCCGGTGAGGACAGCGGTTCGGGCTATACCATGCAGAACGTGGTGCAGGAGATCAACGATGATTACCAGCAGCAGATCGACACCACAAAGGCCAACCTGTCCCATGACGTGCTGGAGATGTCCGGCTCCCGCGCCGTCTGGCCGGATGTGCTTGCCGTCTATGCCGTCAAGACCACCACCGACCCGGATAACCCCCAGGAGGTGGCCACCATTGACGACAGCAAGAAGGCCATCCTCACGGATATTTTCTGGGAGATGAACCAAATATCTTCCCGCACGGAAACCAGGACGGAAACGGTCATCACCGAAACCGATGACGGCAATGGCAATATCGTGGAGACGGAAACCACCGTCACCCAAACCTATTTGTATATCACCGTCAGCCACAAGACCGCCGAGGAAATGGCAGAGCAGTACGGGTTTGACGAGGAACAAAAAGAGCAGCTTGCCGAGCTTTTGGCCGAGGAAAACCGCAGCCTGTGGAGCGCCGTCCTCTACGGCATTTACACCGAGGACGGGGCCATCGTCTCCGTGGCGCTTTCCCAGGTGGGGAACGTGGGCGGCGAACCGTACTGGAGCTGGTATGGTTTTTCCAGCCGTGTGGAATGGTGCGCGTGTTTTGTGAGCTGGTGCGCCAACGAGTGTGGCTATATTGATACCGGCGTAATTCCCAAATATGCAGGGTGCGTCAATGGCGTACAGTGGTTCAAGGACAGGGGCCAATGGATGGACGGCAGCGCCGAACCGGCCCCCGGCATGATTATCTTCTTTGACTGGAACGATGAAAACGGGCAGGACGGGCTTTCCGACCATACCGGGATTGTCGAGAAGGTGGAGAACGGGCGGGTTTACACCATTGAAGGCAATTCGGGCGATTCCGTCCGCCAGAACAGCTACCCCGTGGGACATTATGAGGTGCTGGGCTATGGCTGCCCAGATTTTTAACAACCTAAAAAAGAAGAAGCCCAGCCGCGCAGGCGGCTGGGTACATATTCATGACTCAGAGAGTTTTTCTGGAACCTTATAAATAGCAAAGGCCCAAAATAGACTCCTAATCTACATTGGGCCTTTACTTTCATCAAAAGGCTAATTTGTTTTAAGCAACCGGCTGCAATCCACTCACATCAAAGAAGGCAGGTACATCACTAAATTCGTAACCGGCAATCTTGTCGGTGTTATAGAGAATCAGATCTTTATAGTAGGTCAAAGGAATGTCAATCACATTGCCTAAGTCGTAGTTGATGAGGTAGTTGTAGAGTTCCTGTACTTCTGTGGGATCATCTGTCTGCTTAACGGCATCAATCGCGTCAAAAAATTCCTGGGAACCGTCCACCTTGCTCAGAGAGAAGGTGTGCGGGGTCATGGCGGGCATCGCACCGAAGAAGCAGTGAGGTGAGGAAAATTCATACTCACCAATCCAATAGGTAATGTCAAAGTTGCCAGCCATCATCTCGGCATACCACTCCATCTTCTCGCTGCCCTTGAGTTCCAAGTTGATGCCAACCTTCTCCAACTGACTCTTGAGTAGGGTGGCATAGGAGGAAACCAGAGAGTCCTGCGCCGTGTCATAGATAAAAGTCAGGTTAAGCGCCTCACCGTCTTTCTCCCGGATGCCGGTTTCTTCATTCATTGCCCAGCCAGCCTCATCCAGAAGGGCTGCTGCTTTTTCGGGATCGTAGGGGTAAGTTTCCGTCAGTTCGATGTTGGTGTAGGGCGTTCCCTCCGGGAAAGGCATCTCTGCGATCCGCTCATAGCCGTAGGTCAAGCCATCAGAAAATTCCTCTTTATTGATGGCGTGGGACACCGCCTGACGAACTCTGGCATCCACCAGAGGTCCGCTGGAAGCGTTGAGGGTAATATCGCGGGCACGGGTATCCTTTTCCGCAATAGCTCCCCCGATTCCATCCAGAGCAGTGGCCTGCTGGTAGTCCTGATAGGAAATCATGGAGCTGCCGTAAATCAGGTCAATCTCGCCGGTCTGGAGCGCCTGCAGCCGTGAGGTGGAGTCTGGGATATACCGAGCGATGATCTCGTCGAAATAGGGTTCTTCGCCCCAGTAATTTTCATTGCGGACAAATCGGGTGTATTCGCCTGGCACATATTCTTCATAGATGTAAGGGCCAGTGCCAACATAACCCTGAACCGTCTGGAAATCGCCTTCCACAATTTGATTGGGTGACTGCATTCCGCCCACATCTGGCCAGCAGAAGTCATAGGCATAACCGTAGTAAGGGTGCGGATAGGTAATAGTGACGGTATACTCATCTGTGGCTTCCACGCTCTCAATATCGTAAATACCAGGGCAGGCCATATATTGAGGGTTGCTGTGCATGAAATCCAGATTCTTTTTCACAGCCTCGGCGTTGAAGGGGGTTCCGTCATGGAAAGTGATTCCTTGGCGGAGCGTCAACGTCATCACCGTCCCGTCCTCATTGAAAGAATACGATTCGGCCAGATTGCCTTTGACCTCCCCATCCTCGTATTTTAGGAGGGTTTCATAGAGCATGGTGCACATGGAGTAATTATAAACACCCATATAAAGCGGAGACAAAGTAGTTGTCTCGGTCATGGTTGCAATGGTAAGGGTTTTGTCTTGGGGGCTGTCTCCACTTTGGCTTCCAGATGTGGAGGATGACGGATCGCTGTTGGTCGGCCCGCCGCAGGCGCTCAATACCATGCAAAGGCAGAGCAACGCTGAAATCAGAGAAAACAGTTTCTTTTTCATGGTTATATTCCTTTCTTTGAATATTATATGGATTCAGTGCGGACAGCTTCCCGCACGAATACCCCTTGGTTTAATTCGAGAATCCGACTGGATATGCGATATGCTGTCTGCCGGTCGTGGGTAATCAGCAGATAAGCACAGCCAAATTCCTCATGGTAACGCTCCAGGACCTGCAGCACCGCATCCGCGGAAAGAAGGTCCAGTCCACTGGTGACTTCATCCAGCACCAGAAATTGCGGATGAATGGAGAGGGCACGGAGCAGAGAAAGACGGCGCTGTTCTCCACCAGAGAGTTGACGGACCGGGATTTGAAGCAGATGGGCGTCCATGTGAGTCAACTCCATCAATTCCTCAATTCTTGCCCGCCTCTGCCGTCTGTCCAGTTCTGTCAGGTTGCGAAGGGCCTCCTCTACATTGTGGTAGGCGGAGCGGGCAGGATTTAGTGTCCCGGAGGCATCTTGAAAGACGGCTTGAATATACTTCCGCTTTTCCCGCCATGTTGATGCCTTCCAGCGGGTAATATCTTCCCCGTTCCATGTAATAGTTCCGCTGTTCGGTTTTTCAATGCCAATCAGAAGCTGGGCCAGGGTACTTTTTCCGCTGCCGCTCTCCCCCAGAACAGCGACATTTTCTCCAGCAGACCAAGAGAAAGACACATCATGGAGGACCTGAAAAGGCATCTGTTTTTCGTCTATATAAGTTTTGGACACCTGATCCACTACAAAGCCTTCCATGACCAATCTTCCCCTTTCCTGGTTTCTGCGGCGCGAACAAACGCCTGTGTCCACTCCTGTTGTGGATAAGTAAACAACGCTTCGGTATTCTGACGCTCAATTATAGTGCCTTGCTCTAAAATCGCGGTATCCTTGCAGAGCATTTTCAAAGCAAATACATCGTGTGATACGAATAGGATACCGGCAGAATAGTAGGTCTTTTGCAGCAGCGTGAGCAGATGATCACGGTTCTCTGCATCCAAAGCTGAGGTAGGTTCATCCGCAAGGATATAGCGTGGAGCGAGTCCGCCCAGACAAGCCATGGATACCCGCTGGAGCATTCCGCCGGAGAGTTGGCTGGGAAAAGCGTTCAAAATCCGTTCCACATCTTCCAGATTGACGGCCAGCAGCTGTTCCCGGGCCAGCGTCAGCGCCTTGTCTTTCGATAAATTCAATCGGATGCGGAAGGTCTGCATCATCTGCGCACCAATTTTCATGTGAGGATCAAAGGCGGTCATCGGACTTTGTGGGATGAAGCCAAGTACTGTTCCGCAGTATTCCCGCCGTTTTCGGGCGGGAAGCCCTTCCAAAGACTGCCCATCCAACAGAATCTCGCCCGCCTTAACATCACAGCCATAGGGCAGAATCCCCATGATTGCCTTAATGATTGTGGTCTTGCCTGAGCCGCTGGCACCAGTCAGACCCAGCGGCTCTCCGGGGATGAGGGTAAAGGAGACATCCCGCACCAGCGGCTTGCCCTCCTTGGAACAGACGGTGAGATGTTTTACTTCAAGCATCGATTCGCCCTCCTGACTCCAGTTGGCGGCCCAGAAGGTTGAACGACAGGACGCACAAAAAGATAAACAGCATTGGATAGAGTACCAGCCCCGGTGCCAGTCCAAACGAGGTCCGCCCTTCGGACACCATGCTGCCCCAGTCGATGACCCCTTCCCCCAGACTCAGGCCAATAAACGAAAAGCCAGAAATAGAAAGGATCATCTCTCCCGCAGAAAGGCAGGAGAAACGGAACGCATCCCGAATGAGGTTTGGAAGAATGTGGACCAGCAGAATGCGAAAACGGGAAGCACCGGATGCCACCGCGCACAGAACATACGCCTTACTGTATTCAAGCTCCGTCTTGGTCTTTATTAGTTTGATCATCCGCAAGATAAGGGAGACCGTGAGGGCTACCACCATGGTGGAAACACTGTTCCCCCAAGTGCTGATGAAAATAATGAGGTAAGCGATGGGCGGAATGGCGGTAACCGCATTCAGAACACTTTCAAACAATACATTGCGTCCCGCTTTTCCCTGGCCCAGCAGAAGGCCGAGCAAGATACCGACCGTCATGACGATGGCGGAGCCCATCAGAACGATGCCCAGCGTAGTATAACCGCCATACAGGATGCGGGAGAGAACGCACCGGCCATGCTGGTCAGTTCCCAGCGGATACTCCGTACAGGGAGCCAAAAAGGACTGTGTAATCACGACCTCCTCCGGATCGTTGGGGGCAGCCAAAAAGCCTAAAAAGCAGAACAGGATCACCAAAGCCGGTAAAATGCTTAAAAAAAGGATATGTAACTTTTTCATTGTGACACCCCCTCAGCATGACCGCGCTGGAATATCCGCTGAAGAATGTCGGAAACAGTGTTGCAAATCACTAAAAAGAAGGCCAAAAACAAGATTGTGGCATGTATCATAGGTGTATCACGATAGAGTACGCTGTCTACGATGGAATACCCAAGGCCGGGTAAAGAAAAGATTTTCTCCACGATAGCAGATCCGGCCAAAGAGATACCGACCATTTGCAAAAAGCTGGGCGCCAGGCCGGCCAGAGCATGAGGTAGTGCATGAGTCCACAAAATCCTCATGTCGGAAAGCCCACGGCAGCGGGCATATACTGCGTAATCCTCGTTCATCTCTCGCACAATATTTTGGGAGAGAAGCTGGGAGTAGAGGGCGATTCCGCCTATGGCCAGACAGATAGCTGCAGGAAGATACCGCATTAGTCCCGTACTGGAGGCCACGGAGAGCCACCCAAAACGGACTGCAAACACATCGAGAAAAGAACTGGCAAGGAAGAATGGTGGAATGGATACGCCTACAATACAAACAAAAACCAATAGTAGGTGCGCCCATTTCTGCCTGCACCAATAGCACAGGCTTCCTACCAAAAGAATACCGACCGCTTCAATGACTGCCGCCATCAATACAATGCTCAATGTGACGCCCATTGCGCGGGATACCTCGCCTAAAACAGAACGCCCGTTGACTAATGAGGTTCCAAAATCTAAGTGGAGTGCGTCCCGTACCCATGTTCCATACTGAACCAGAAGCGGCTGATTGAGTCCCATCTCCTCCCGCAGCTCGTCAAGCTGCTCTGGCGTATATAACATAAAAGTTCTCCGGGCATAGGCTTCCGCCGCATCCACCGGAGAGAGCTTCACCAGTAAAAAAGAGAGAAAAGTCACAATCAGCAAGGTCAGCAGAAGTTCCATGATTTTTCTTACAGTGAACGAATGAAGCAGTCTTTTCAACGCATATTTCCCTCCCTTGCTTTTTTCTCGTTTGTGTGTTATTATTAGTTAGCGAAAGCTAACCGCCTTATAAATCATAGCACCTTTACTCACAAAAACAAGGGATTACTCATTTGTTTGGTCGATTGCGAAAATCATTTGGCCGATTGCAAAAAAGGAGGTGATGCCGGTGCGTACAGGATTCGAACAATTATGTCTTTCCCATCTGCCTCAGTTGGGGCTGAAGCCAGCCCGGAAGGGCCAGGAGGGAAAAAATGGGGTGGGTTTCACCTTTGTCCCGGAGCCAGATGTTGGAGAAGGCTATCTGTGGACTTATCCTATCAACGCAACCTGCTCGTTAACTATTTACGATGTGGTGTTCCATCAGGATATGTCCTTCCGTTATCATCACCCCGCTGCTCTAACAGTTCTCCGGGCAGTGTGGAGCCTGTGTTGCCAAAGGCCTGCACCAACACGGAAAACCTGGTAGGTTACTTTTTGGAGGAGGGGACTTTTGGGCATACGATTCCCCAAAATACTCCAGTCCGAAGCATTGGGATTGGCCTGATGCCTGAGTTTTATGAACAGCAGCTCCCCGCATTGATGGGCCAGGATGCCACACAGATACGGAAAGCGGCTTGCGCACTGGATGGGACGGTGTCGCTACCAGAGGTAGAAGCCCTTCTCCACCAGATGGCGGCCTATCTGCCGCAGGCGGGAACTGCGGGCTTGCGCTATGAGGCAAAGGTATTCGACCTACTCGCTGCCCTTCTGGAATGGAATGACTTGACTTTATCCACCCCAACTGCCGCCTGTATATCCGCAAAAGATCAGGAGTCACTGCAAAGCCTCAAGTATTATCTGCTTCAGAATTATTCCGCTAAAGTAGACCTTCAGCGTTTGGCTCAGATGTGCTATATGAGCAAGTCAAAACTGACCTATCTGTTCCGTATGCTTTATGGTACCACAATCTATGAATTTATCCTGGCTTGTCGGATTGACCGGGCAAAAGAGTTATTAGCCGACCGTGAAAAAAAAATCAGTGAGATCGCTGCTCTGGTTGGGTATGAAAGGCAAAGCAGTTTCTCCGCGGCATTTCATCAGAAAACAGGCATAACGCCCAACGAGTTCCGCCGACAATTCTGGAACAAATAAAACAAAATAAAACAGAATATATTAAGCACGCCGTGATTCCACGGCGTGCTTTTTTGCAATCGGCCAAATCTATTTCGATATATTCCAGACTTCGGCTGGAGCGATTGCGCTTTTTGAGGACGGACAGTATCATTTAGTTAGTCAACGCAAACCTCTGAGTAAATACTTTTGTGCAGATATAGATAAGGAGATGGTGAGATGACCCAAAAGAAAAAAACAGGGATTTCCAGACTCTTAGAGTTTGGAGGGTGTTACCGTTGGATGACGGTGGTGGCCTGTATATTATCTGGACTCAGCTCCGTGCTTATGCTGTGCCCATTTTTGTGTATCTGGCTGGTTTTACGGGATGTACTGGCAGCCTTGCCAGACTTAAGCACGGTAAATGTGGAGGCAATGACCCTTTATGGATGGATGGCTCTTGGTTTGGCAGTAGGAGGTTTTCTTCTCTATTCGTTAGCTCTTTTATTTTCCCATTTGGGTGCGTTCCACACGGCCAAAAATATGCAGTCTCAGATACTGCACCATCTGGCTTCGCTCTCATTAGGCTTTTTCTCCCAGAACAGTAGCGGCAAACTGCGGAAAATCATCAATGAGAACACAGCGCAGACGGAAAACTTCCTGGCACACCAACTCCCGGATATGACCGGGTCGGCCGTGACTGCTGTGACGATGCTGGTCATGCTCCTGTTCTTTGATTGGAGATTAGGCGGCCTGTCCATTCTTCTGTTGGTTGCAGGATTCATGGTACAAATGTTGATGACCAACGAAAAATCTATGTCGTATATGCGAAAATACCAGGATGCTTCTGAACAGATGAACAATGAAGCGGTAGAGTATGTCCGTGGTATCCCGGTAGTTAAGGTTTTTCAGCAGACGATCTACTCCTTTAAGAGCTTTTACGCCGCTATCATGTACTACAAGGACAACGTAACGGAATACGCGCTCTCCTGTCAGGGGCCGATGGTGGCCTTTAATGTCATCATCAACGCCTCCTTTGCTGTACTAATCCCAGCGGGCATCCTTCTGATTAGCCCGGAACAGTATAGCGAGTTCCTGCTGGATTTGATTTTCTACATCCTGTTTACTTCCGGCAGTGCTGGCATTCTCAATAAAATCCTGTTTTCCGGCACATACCGTATGATGGCGCAGGAAGCGGTACGACGAGTTGATTCTCTGCTGGCAGAGACTCCTGTGGTGGAACACGAGCCCTCTCGGATACCGAATCAGAACGATGTGGAGTTCCGGGATGTGACTTTTACCTATCCAGGCGGCAAAGCGCCCGCACTCTCTCACCTGTCGTTCCAAGTCCCGGAGGGGAAAACTGTGGCTTTGGTAGGCGCTTCGGGCAGTGGAAAGACCACCGCCGCTACCCTGATTCCCCGGTTTTGGGATGTGCAGGAAGGGGCGGTCTGCATTGGAGGCGTCCCAGTTTCTCAAATTCCAAAACAGGAACTGATGAATCGCATCGCCTTTGTATTTCAGGACAGCCGGCTGCTGAAGGCCAGTATCTTGGAAAATGTCCGCGCCTCCCGGCCGGATGCGACCAGAGAGCAGGTGCTGGAGGCGCTCCAGGCTGCCCAGTGCGATGATATTTTGGAAAAACTGCCAAAAGGCGTGGACACAGTGCTGGGGACCAAGGGTGTCTATCTCTCCGGCGGAGAACAACAGCGCATCGCTCTTGCGCGGGCGATTCTAAAGAATGCCCCCATTGTTCTTCTGGATGAAGCTACCGCTTTCGCTGACCCGGAGAACGAGTACAAAATTCAGATGGCATTTGAGCGTCTGACCAAAGGGAAAACTGTCCTGATGATTGCTCACCGACTTCCCACTATTCAGAATGCCGACGAGATTTTGGTATTGGAACAGGGCGCCGCAGCGGAGCGGGGCACCCATAATTCGCTGATGGCACAGAACGGGATCTATGCCTCCATGTGGAGAGATTATCAGACCTCAGTTGCTTGGAATATCGGAAAGGAGGGACACTATGCTTCGTAAACTTTTTGCCCTGACCGAGCAGGGCGCAAAGGATTTGAAAAAAGGAATCATTGCCTCGGTCTTTACCTCACTCAGTCTGATGATGCCTATGGGACTGCTTTTAATGCTGGTGATGCAGCTGCTTCAGCCGCTCTTGGGGATGGAAACGGCCACCCCTTCGCTGGGGGCTTATGCTGGAATGTGTCTGGTGCTATTGGTGATTATTTTCCTGACCCATTACATTCAGTACCGCTGTACCTATATTGCGGCTTATGCTGAAAGCGCCCAGCGGCGGATCGGCTTGGCCGAAAAATTGCGCACCCTTCCGCTGTCCTTTTTTGGCAAGCGGGACCTTTCCGACCTGACCACTACCATGATGAGCGACTGCAATGACCTGGAACGGGTCTTTGCCTATACGATTCCCCAAATTTTCGGAACAGCCATCAGTTGCGTGATCGTCTGTTTGTGCCTGTTTTTCATGGATTGGAGAATGGCGCTGGCGATTTTGTCGCCCTTTGTCCTGGCGATTTTCGTTCTTGTGGGGAGTAAGCGGTTACAAAACCATATGGACCTAAAGAAGATCCAATCAAAACTGGATGCCGCCGACGGGATACAGGAGTTTTTGGAGAGCATCCGGGATTTGAAGGCCAATAATCAGGAGAATTCCTATCTGGCAGGGTTGGACAAAAAGTTGGAGAAGATTGTACATACCTCCGTCTGCTATGAAATGACCAGTGGCCTGATGATTACTTCCTCGCAGATGCTCCTTCGATTGGGGTTCCCGGCCACTGTACTGATGGGGACGCTACTGCTGACTCAGGGAGAACTAAACCTGTTCTTTTTTCTCATGTTCTTGGTGACGGCTTCCCGCATTTATGACCCACTCAGCGGCGTGATGATGCAGCTCAGTGAAATTTTCAATGCAATGCTCCAACTCCGCCGTATGAAAGCTATTGAGCAGGAACCCGCACAGGAAGGTACAACAGAGTATCAAGCCAAAGGCCACGATATTTGCTTTGACCATGTGGGCTTCCGGTATCAGGACGGAGAGGATGTACTGACCGACGTTACTTTCACCGCCAAGCAGGGCGAAGTGACCGCGCTGGTCGGCCCCTCTGGAGGCGGCAAGAGCACCACGGCAAAGCTGGCCGCCCGCTTTTGGGACATTCAGAAAGGGACCATCACCATGGGCGGTGTGGACATTTCCACGGTGGACCCGGAAACACTGTTGAAGGATTATGCCATTGTGTTCCAAGATGTGGTGCTGTTCAATGATACCATTATGGGAAATATCCGTCTGGGCCGCAAGGACGCTACAGATGAGGAGGTCATGGCCGCAGCCAGGGCCGCCCAGTGCGATGAGTTTGTTCAGCGTCTGCCGGAGGGATACCAGACGGTGGTGGGAGAAAACGGCTCTACTCTGTCCGGGGGTGAACGCCAGCGTATTTCTATTGCCCGCGCCCTGTTGAAAAATGCCCCTATCGTTCTACTGGACGAGGCGACTGCCTCTCTGGATGTAGAGAACGAAACCAGCCTCCAGACTGCACTCTCCGCACTGCTCAAGGATAAGACGGTTTTGGTTATCGCACACCGGATGCGGACGGTGATGGGAGCCGATCATGTGGTCGTGCTGGCAGATGGTCATGTGGCGGAAGAAGGCACGCCGGAGCAGCTGATGGAACGGGGCGGAATGTTCCGCCACATGGTGGAGCTACAAAGAGAATCCTCTAACTGGCAAGTTGGAGGCAATCGGGGTGGCTCATGATGAAATTGTATGCCTCTGGTGAAGATTATTTAGAAGCCATCCTGGTGCTGAAAAAGAAATTAGGCATGGTACGCTCCGTGGATGTCGCCCGGCACCTAAGTGATATATAGAGGGCAACGATGAAACAAATCTATGAAAAATGCTGCGTTACAAGTGCTTGCATCGTCTATTGATACCGCTAATAATTGTTCGGAACACATCGACCAGATTCTTGTGCTGGACAACACTTACATCACTCAGCGCGGCCCTCATGTGGAGCCAAAAGGGCCATATGCCAATTTTGTATCCGCCAGGTAGGAGGCCATCAGCTGGAAAATAGCTCAGTAATTTGGAAAGGAGGTGCGCCATTGGCCTTGACATCATCTATGGAGGATTATTTAGAGGCTGTATTCATACTTCAAAAACAAAATGGTTATGTCCGCTGCGTGGATGTCGCAGAGCAGTTGAGGGTGAAAAAGCCTTCTGTAAGCCGGGCAGTTAAGGAATTATCAAAAATGGGCTACCTTCTAAAAGAGGATGATGGTACGCTTTCCTTAACACATAACGGTCAAAAGACCGCAAAACAGATTTATGAGAAACACCAGTTTTTTACCAGGCAGCTTATCGAAGCTGGTGTACCCCAGGATATTGCGGCGCAGGACGCTTGCAGGTTGGAACACGTCATCAGTGAAACGAGCTATAAGAAATTGAGAGAAGCCGCCTGGCCAAGCAGCCGGGAGGTGATACCATCGGACGAGTAGTGATTATGGAGCTGGAGGATAAAGACAAACGGACATTTGAGGATTTTCTTACCTTTTTACAGTTCCACCCGGATTTGAAAATGTGGGAGATTGACCCAGAGCCGATCCTGTCACTCCCTGGCCTGCAAATCTACCCAGACCGCCGAAAAATCTATCACGGTCAGCAGGAAATTGAGCTGAATACCAAGGAGTTCGCCCTGCTCTGCCTATTAGTGACCAATAAAGGGCGGGTGCTTACCTACGGACAGATGTATGAAAAAGTCTGGAAAGAAGAACCCTTTGGCAATGAAAATATCGCGGTGGGCAGCCATGTGCGGAGTATGCGGCAGAAACTGTACGCAGCCTTTCCCCGGCCACCTTTTGCAATTTCCTGTATCCGGGACATCGGGTACTGCATGGAAGTACATTGATGATTGAGAACGGCAGCCCTCTATGGGCTGCCGTTTTTTCGCGCCATTCTCCCAAAGCCCTACAAATGGCGCTTTTTTCCGCCCTTTCCTTGTCGGCTTTGCTCTGAATTTGCGACCGAATTGTGTTCTGTTTGAGTTTCACTTCCATTTCTTTGTATTCCATCCATTATACTACTATAGCATTACCGGCAGACTAGCAAGCGGAAGGTTACCTTCTTGTCCTGCTGGTTTCATTCAAAAAGCATGGGGAGGATAAAACGGCAAATTTCCAAACCTTGGGTCTTGCATTAATCGAAATTATGTTCTATAATATCCTCAAAAGAATATCGAACGCATATTCGATTTACTGCAACGAGGGAGGGATTCCATGGATGGTAAGAGAAAGCAGTTCGCCTGCGTGGACGCTAAAGCGTTTTACGCCAGTGTGGAGTGCGTAGACCGTGGCTTAGATCCTCTCACCACCAACCTGGTAGTGGCAGACGAAACCCGGAGCGACGGTACTATCTGCCTAGCAGTGTCCCCCTCCTTGAAAGCTTTAGGAGTGCCGGGGAGGCCCCGACTCTTTGAAGTGAAGCAGCGGCTGGCGGAGATTAAGGCTCTCACGGGAAAAACCGTACCGTACATCACTGCCATGCCCAGGATGGCACGATACCTGGAGGTTTCCTCGGAGATTTACGGCATCTACCTGAAGTACCTCTCCCCGGCAGATATTCACGTCTATTCCATTGACGAGAGCTTCATGGACTTAACGCCCTACCTCCAGCTCTACAATAAGACCGCCCACGAGCTGGTCACCACCATGATCCGGGACGTGCTGGCCACCCAGGGTATCACCGCCACGGGAGGCATTGGCACAAACCTGTACTTGGCAAAAATCGCCATGGACATCACCGCCAAGAAACTGCCTGCCGACAAAGACGGGGTGCGGGTGGCGGAGCTGGACGAGCAGTCCTTTCGCGAGAAATTGTGGACGCACGAGCCGCTCACAGATTTTTGGCAGATCGGTCCCGGCATTGCCGCTCGCCTTGCCCGCATGGGCATCCACACCATGGGGGATTTGGCCCGGTTAAGTCTACAAAACGAGGAGATTTTCTTCCGGGAGTTTGGGGTGGACGCAGAGATTTTGATTGACCACGCCTGGGGAATCGAAACCTGCGGTATGGAGCAGATCAAAGCCTACAAGCCCGCCACCAAGTCCCTAGCTTCCGGCCAGGTGCTGCCCCGGGCCTACACTTGGGAAGAGGGCCGTCTGGCAGTCAAGGAGATGACGGAGCAGGTAGTGCTGGGCTTGGTGGAGCAGGGCTACGTTGCCGAGGGCATTACCCTTTATGTTGGGTATCAAATTTTGAACAAGGAAGGCCTGTCCAGCTACCACGGCCCAGTGAAAGTAAATCACTACGGGAGGAAAGTGCCGCCCTCTGTCCACGGCACGGGCAAGCTGGGCGGGCCAACGGCATCTCTATCCCGCATTACCGAAGCCGTGTTGAAGCTCTATGACAAGCTGGTGGACAAGGAACTGGAGGTGCGCCGCATGAGCATTGCCGCCATCCGCCTTTCCCGTCGGGAGGACATACCGCCCCAGTTCAGCCTATTTGCCAGCCAACAGGACGATGAGCGGGAAACGGCCTTGGTTCGGGCGGCCATCTCCCTGCACAAGCGCTTTGGCAAGAACAGTCTGGTGCGCGGCATGGATTTATTTGAGGCTGGCACCACCATAGAGAGAAATAACCAGATTGGAGGGCACAGACGATGAACGTCACACTGGCAGCATATCAGGACATTTTGTATTGTTCCAGGCCCGTTTCTCGACACCCCAAAATGAGTATAGAGAACCGGGCCAAGCTGTTCACCCCTTTTTCCGCTCTGCGGGGATTCGACATTGAGATTTTGACACAGGAGCAGGACAGGCTGCTGGTGCCTCAAATTTTCCTTGCCAGCGACCGGAAAGAGGAAATCTACCGCGTCTTGAATGGGCTGCACCAGGGGGATTGGGCCACTGTCACCTATTTTGTGCCGGTAAAGCACATTGCACAGCAACTGCTGGGGGAATACACCGTGGTATCCGGAGAAGTAAAGCGAGTGGACGATGTGGAGCAGCTCTTGGTACTGGAGGGTTACCCTATCCCCTTTGGTAATATCCACGCCCTGACCGTGCAAGGAATGGAAGGAGCTGATTCCGCATGAAGGACTTTGCCCGCCGCAAGCAATATGTGGAAGTGGTAGCCACCCACTACATTGACGGCTCCGTGCGGCCCCAGAAAATCGTCCTGGCAACCGGGCCGGTCTACGAGATTGAGGACAGCCGGGAGGCGGCTCCGGGGAAGGCTCATACCACCGGGGAACTGGCCCGGCGCTATGTGGTGAAGATCAAAGGGAAAGAGACCTATCTCTACGAAACCGGCGGGCGGTGGTTTGTGGAGATGAAAGCCTAGCTGGATTTTTCCTGGCAATCAGGCTATACTGTATTTCAAAGGGGGCGGAAATTGTGTGTGGAAGATATACGCTTTACACGGGAGAACAGGCGGAGGAGATCCGGCAAATCATCGACATTGCCCAGCGGCAGGTCAACGGGCAACTAAAGCTGGGGGAGGTTTTTCCTTCTGACCGGGCGCCGATTTTGGTGGCCAGCCAAGATAAGGTGGTGGTCCGCACGGCGGTGTGGGGATTCCCAGGATTTCAGGGTAAAGGCCTCTTGATCAACGCCCGCTCGGAGACGGCGGAGGAACGGCCCACGTTTCGGGAGCCGCTGCTGCACCGCCGCTGCGTGGTGCCCACCACCGGGTTCTACGAGTGGTCGAAAGACAAGGAAAAGCATTTGTTCCAGTATGAGAATTCGCCGGTGGTGTATCTCGCCGGCCTGTGGGGAGAGATTGGCGGAAAGCGCTGTTATACCATCCTCACCACAGAGCCGAACCAGGCTGTGGCAGCTGTCCACAACCGGATGCCAGTGCTGCTTGCCAAGGAACAGGTGCGCCCCTGGCTGATGGATACCACCGTTGCTCTGCAGATGCTTCACGCCAAGCAGCCGGAACTGGTGGGAAGAGCTGTGGATTGATTTGTTGGAAGTATTGTGGTACAATAGCCGCCTGTTAGGAGGAAAATGATACATGCAAATATACCACTGCAAGAAGTGTGGGTTCACGTTCAGCCGGGTAGGAAAAGTGGAAACTTGTCCCGATTGCGGCAAGCCGGATATCAGGCCGGCGCTGGAACATGAAATTGCCGAGTTTCACAGCCATCAGCAGGAATTTGGAGCAAGGTCACACGCATAAAAAAGGGAGCTTTCCGATGAAGAAAGCTCCCTTTTGTCATTTACTTTTCTGCTAGGTTCTGGTCATAATTCATTATCCGCCCCGGTAAGGAGCAGGAAGCGGAGAGCCGGGCACAGCAGGTCTACGGCGAGAAGTACAACCCGCTGCTGATGTTTGACAGCAAAAAGGCGGTTTCCCGTATGCTTCATGAGGATATGGAGCGACAGGCGGTACGGAGAATGATGCGACAGGCACAGAAGGAGCAGCAGACTCTTCAAAAGAAAAAGAGTGAGCAGGAACGGTAACCCACCGTTCCTGTTTACTACAACCTTAACGGGATTTCCCCATAACATTTGATTTGTCTTGATAATTATTTACATTCCATCATTCAATAAAACCAAAGTATATCGCAGCAGCTGCGGCAAGAGCGATTCGATACCAGCCAAAAATTCTGAAATCATGTTTTTTGATGAAAGACATAAGGAAACGAATAGATACTATCGACACCAAAAACGCAACTAACATTCCTGTAAGTAGTACAGCGCACTCAATAGCAGTAAAATGCAGGCCGAAACTCATGAGCTTAATCGCACTCGCTCCAAACATGACCGGTACTGCCATCATGAAAGTAAACTCTGCAGCCGCTACTCTCGACACTCCAATCATAAGTGCACCGATGATAGTTGCACCTGATCGAGATGTTCCAGGCAATATAGCCGCGATAAGCTGAAACATTCCAATCCATAGCGCTGCTTGATAAGTTAGCTTCGCGGAGGATTCTATGGTCGGCGTTCTCTCCTTATTTTGGTGTTCCACCACCAGAAATAGGACGCCGAACAGAGCCAGCATGACAATCACCACGAGTGGGTGAAAGAAAAGAGTATTCAACACATCACTCCACAGGATGCCTACAACCCCAGCGGGAATACAAGCTACAATGATCTTTGGCCACAAAGCTAAAACATCCTTTTTCAGATGGGGCTTACCATGGAGCGAAACTGGACAGAGTTTGCTCCAAAACAGGAGAAGTACCGCCAAAATTGCGCCAAGCTGGATCACAACATAGAACATCTCCATGAACTTCGGTGTCATATCAAGCTGGACAAACTCATCCAGTAAAATCATGTGTCCTGTACTGCTAATAGGCAACCACTCAGTAATTCCTTGCACCACACCAAAAACTACCGCTTTGATAATTTCCAAAATATCCATTTAATTTCACCTCCAGAGATATATACGATAATTGCCTCTTTCAAAAAAGGCGGAGGGAGAACCCTCCGCCTTTCTGCCTATTTTCTGCCTATTTATGAAAATGCCTTTTAATTGCCTTTACAATTTCCACTTGCAAGATCGACATCAAAGACAGCCCAATGACGATCAGCCACTGTGTGCCATCCAACAAGGTCAACTGGAACGCACTTTGCAGTGCAGGGACAAACAGGATACACGCCATCAGAAGGGCGGACACCACGAAGGAAATAATCAGCCAGGGGTTGATCCCCTCTGCCCGCACCCAGATAGGCTCCGTATTGGAACGCTGATTAAAAGCGCGAAGCATCTGCGAGAAGGCCAGCACACAGAACGCCATTGTCTGACCGGTTACATGGCCGCCCATGCTTGCGCCGATCCAGTAAGCGCAAGTGGTCATGGCCGCTACAAAGATACCCTGCGTAATAACCCGGCGTACCAGATCTTTTTCAAACAGAGTGCCCGATTTTACTGGCTTATGCTTCATAATGTTCTTGCTGGCCGGATCAACACCCAGTGCCAGGGCAGGCAAGGTAGCCGTGGCAAGGTTTACCCACAAAATGTGAACGGCCAGAAGGGGTGCATCCCAGTTAAACAGGGTTGCAACAAACAAGGTTAGAATTTCTGCGATATTACCAACCAAAAGGAACTGGATTACCTTCTGGATATTGCGGTAGACACGACGGCCTTCCTTGATGGCATAAGCAATGGTGGTAAAGCTGTCATCCAGCAAGATCATGTCGGCGGCATCCTTGGCCACATCCGTACCGGTGATACCCATCGCAACACCGATGTCTGCTGCTTTCAGGGCGGGGGAGTCATTGACACCGTCACCCGTCATAGCCGCTACTTCACCGGTGCGTTTCAAACTCTGGATGATGCGTAATTTATCCGCAGGGGATACACGGGCGAAGACGGTTGTTGTTTTTACCGCATCGTCCAATTCGTCATCCGTCATCGTATCCAGTTCCTCACCGGATATGACGGTGTTGCCTTCTCGGTAAATATCCAGCTCTTTCGCAATGGCAAGGGCTGTCACCTTATGGTCGCCGGTGATCATAATCGTTCGGATGCCCGCCTGACGGCAGGTACGCACGGAATCGGCTACTTCCTTTCGGGGCGGGTCAATCATTCCGGTCACACCCACAAAAGTCATGTCAAATTCTACATTCTCATCATCATCTGTAGGCAGCTCCGTGAGGGTGCGCATGGCAAAGCCAAGCACACGCAAGGCGTCCTCCGACATGGATAGGCAAAGTTTTGTAATGTTTTCTTTGTCAGCCTCCGTGATGGGCCGCACTCCTTCCGAAGTCAGAATATGGGTACACAGAGGCAGCATTTCATCCACGGCGCCCTTGGTATAAGAAATCCACTTCTCATTGATGCGGTGAACAGTGGTCATCCTTTTACGCTCGGAATCAAAAGGCTGCTCAAAAAAGCGGGGATATTCATCCTCCAGGGCTTCATGGTCGATTCCAAACGTCTGTGCCAGATAGATCAGCGCACCCTCTGTGGGGTCTCCGATGATTTCTCCCTTTCTATCCGGGTCAAGACTGGCGTCATTGCAGAGAGCCGCTGCATAAACCAATTCCTTATAGACCGCAGGATGCTGTTTGGCAGCATTTTCAACCGGGGTAGTCGTACCGTTTTCAAAATCTCCGTTGACCGCAATGTGTGTTACCGTCATCTTGTTGAGTGTAAGAGTACCGGTTTTATCGGAACAAATAACGGTGGCGCTGCCCAGGGTTTCCACCGCAGGCAATTTACGAATCAGTGCGTTTTTCTTAGCCATACGCTGCACGCCCAGCGCCATCACAATCGTGGCTGTGGCAGGCAGTCCTTCGGGGATGATAGAAATTGCAAGCGAAATTGCAACCAAGAACTGCGGAATCAGCGGGCGCTGATAGAAAGCGCCGATGGCAAAGATCAGGGCACAGACGATTAGTCCAACAATGGTCAGTGTCTTACCAACCGCATTCAGTTTCCGTTTTAAGGGTGTATCCGTATCGTCCTGATTATCCAGCATACCGGCGATGTTGCCTACCTCGGTATCCATGCCGGTGGCTACTACAACGCCGGTTGCCCGCCCATATGTGACAATGGCGGAAGTGTACGCCATATTACTGCGGTCACCCAGAGGGCAGTCTTCTGGCAGAATATCTTCTGCTTCCTTTTCAGAAGGGACGGATTCGCCGGTCAAAGAAGCCTCCTGCACTTTCAAATTGGCAGAATCTATCAGGCGTAAGTCCGCCGGAACCATATCTCCATCGCCAAGCATCACGATATCGCCCACTACCAACTCGCTGGCGGGTATAACGCTCTCCTCCCCCTGGCGCAAAACCCGAGCCGTTGGGGCACTCATATTGCGCAGAGCTTCCAGAGAGGACTGTGCTTTCTTTTCCTGCACAATACCAATGACAGCGTTGACGATTACAATAACAAAGATTACCGCCGCTTCCGTCCATTCCTGCAAAATTGCGGAAAAAGCTGCCGCGCCGATGAGGATGAGTACCATCGGGTCAACGATCTGCGCTTTCAGCATTTGAAGAATGGTTTTGGGCGGTTTCGAGCGCAATGCGTTGCGCCCATATTTTTCCAGCCTTTCGGCAGCCTCGGCATCACCTAATCCTTCCTCGGAGGTATGTAAAGTTTCATAGACCTCCGTAAGTTTCAGTGCGTGCCAAGGCGTCTGTCTGTGTCGATCCATAATGGATCAATCACTCCTTTCTTTGATAAAATTTATATTCTGACCGCCTTTCAGCGGTGGTCAGCAAAAAGAAATACAAAAAGACATAGCCTGCTATCTAACGGTTAGACGCAGGTTATGCCTATATATAAAACGTATTTAGTTTGCAGTGAATGTTACTTCGGTCAGCGTCGCTACTGTCGGCGTCGTCCATGGTAGATCTTCCCATTCCTTTCTAAATAATTTAGCCTACATTATACAGGGAAACACGCAAGAAGTCAAGATGCAAATTGAGAAGTTCATACTAATTTTAATTTTGAGCGTTTCAAGTTCTCTTTTATAACATGGAAATTTAGATTCACTGGCGTTTGCCTATCTTTTATTAAGAAATTAAAGAAAATAAATTCATAGATTACCGCAAAGGTTTTTGTAAAAAACACCCTTGACAAATCTCTTTCCAGTAGCAGGGACTCTGATGTAGCCATGGGATGTGCTCCTGTTTAAATGCCTCGCGCAGATCCCAATCTGCCACAAGAATCCCACTCTGCCAGTCCATATGCTGACAGAGCAAGTTCACCATCGCAGCGTCCTATGCGTCGGTACATTCAATCCGCAGGCAGAGAGAACGGATGCTGTCCGCATAGCGGCCTGAGATCGTTTTTTGAACCGCATAGAATTTTCCGTTTTGCTGGTCCAGCAACAATGCTGCCGTTTCCTTTGAAGAAAGTTCTGTGCCAAAGATGCCGATTTTCCATTTTGGTCGGAGGGCAATCAGATACCCGCCAAATGTCTGCCAGAAATCCTGCTCGGAAAACGCAAAATTGCGAAAAAGGATATAGAGGCTATGCGCATCTTTTTTAATTCCAACGTTGGTGACCGGCGTAGCCTGCGCCCAGGTGCAAAGGTCGCACAGGAATTGCAGCAGGAGTTTCCGTGTAATGTTATCCTTAAAATCGGGAACGGGGATTTCTTCCCGCTGCGATTCTTTGAAATAGTGCATCTCCTCCATCGCCGTCCACCTCTGTCACAGAATTCCCATCCGCTGTGCGATCTCGATATTGACTTTGAGCACATTGACAGTCTCCTCGCCAAAGACGCCAAAGACTTTGCCCTGGGTATTTTCTGACACGATATCTTCGATCTCTTCCTCTGTAAGCCCGGACGCTTCAGCGATCCGGGGGATCTGTATTTCGGCGGAAGCCGGGGAAATGTGCGGATCCAGGCCGGAACCGGAGGCCGTCAGCAAATCGGTGGGGATATCCTCCCGCTTTACGCCGGGATTTTTCTCCAGAAATGCCTTGATGTCCGCCTCTACGCGTTCGGTCAGCGCCGGATTGGTCGCCGCGTAATTGTTGGAACCGGAACCGATTCCGGGAAATTCCGTGCCGTCATTGTAGTACAGCTTCCCGTCCTCCCCTTCCACATATACATTGTAGTGATACGCGGAGGGACGGCTCCACATATAATAATCCTCGGTAAATTCCTGGCCGACATATTCAGCGCCCACCGTTTGCCCGTTGACCGTGAGCAGATTCCCGTCTGCCTGGTGAGGGAAAATCAGTGCGGACAACCCTGTCAGCAGGCCGGGGAACAGCAGGCCGCAGACCAGCATCAGAATAACCGTAACGCCGACTGTTTGACGTGCGCTATGTAATATGCTTTTAACAGATTCTTTCATCACATATCCACCTTCCCTTAAAACCCAACCATACCGATCGCCGTAAGCATCGGAGCAATCAACGTATCAATAATCTTGATTCCGACAAACGGCGTGATGACGCCGCCGAGACCGTAAATCAGCATATTCCGTGCCAGCAGTTTCCCGGAGGACATAGGACGGTACTTTACGCCTTTCATGGCCAGGGGAATCAGGCATGGGATAATAATGGCGTTGAAGATCAGCGCCGACAAAATCGCACTGTAGGGCGTCGCCAGGCGCATGATGTTCAAAACACTCAGCTGCGGGATCGCCATCATAAACATGGCGGGGATGATAGCGAAATACTTTGCAATATCGTTGGCAATGGAGAAGGTCGTCAGGCTGCCCCGCGTAATCAGAAGCTGCTTACCGATCTCCACGACCTCCAGAATTTTTGTGGGGTCGGAATCCAGGTCCACCATATTGGCGGCCTCTTTGGCGGCGGTGGTGCCGCTGTTCATGGCCAGGCCCACATTCGCCTGCGCCAGCGCGGGCGCGTCGTTGGTGCCGTCGCCGGTCATGGCAACGATTTTGCCCTCTGCCTGCTCTTTTTTGATGACGTCAATCTTATCTTCCGGCTTGCATTCAGCAATAAAACCGTCCACGCCCGCTTCTTTGGCGATAGTCGCTGCGGTCAGCGGATTGTCACCGGTGCACATAATGGTCTTAATGCCGATGGCGCGCAGGCGCTCAAACCGCTCCACCATGCCGGGTTTCACAGTGTCTTTCAGATAGATAACACCCAGAATTCGGTTGTTTTCACAGACCGTCAGCGGCGTACCGCCAAGGCTGGAAATTTTGTCAACCTGCTCATGCAGGTCGGCCGGGATCGTACCGCCCATAGACTTTACATACTGCTCAATGGCTTCGGCTGCACCCTTTCGCACTTTTGTGCCGTCGGGCAGATCCACACCGCTCATCCGGGTCTGCGCAGTAAATTCAATATATGCAGCGCCCGCCGCGTCCTGGCTCGTATCGCCCAGATGCCGGGCAAGCTCCAATGTGGACTTGCCCTCCGGGGTATCGTCATGCAAGCTTGTCAGGGCGGCGCAGCGGATCAGTTCGCTGCGGGAAGCGCCTCCCACGGGGAAGAAATCGGCGGCCAGGCGGTTGCCGTAGGTAATGGTACCGGTTTTATCCAGAATCATGGTGTCCACATCGCCGCAGGCCTCCACAGCCTTGCCGGACATGGCGATGACATTGAACCGGGTCACGCGGTCCATACCTGCAATGCCGATGGCGGAAAGCAGGCCGCCAATGGTCGTCGGGATCAGGCATACGCAAAGAGCGATCAGGGTAGAAGTTTGCAGCTGTACGCCGGAATACAGTCCAATCGGATACAGCGTTACGATAACGATCAGAAAAATGATGGTCAAAGAGACCAAAAGCGTATTCAGCGCAATTTCGTTGGGCGTCTTTTTTCGGGAAGCGCCTTCGACCAGAGCGATCATGCGATCAAGAAAGCTGCTGCCCGGGTCAGAGGTGATGCGGATTTTCAGCCAGTCGGATACGATCGTTGTGCCGCCGGTCACGGAACAGAAATCGCCGCCGGATTCCCGCACCACCGGAGCGGACTCACCCGTGATGGCCGACTCGTCTACCGAAGCGATGCCCTCAATAACCTCTCCGTCGCCGGGGATGATCTCGCCCGCCTTCACCATGACGACATCGCCTTTTTTCAATTCGCTGGACAGAACGGTTTTCTCCGTGCCGTCCTCCAGCAGCAGACGGGCCTGTGTATCCTTCTGCGTCTTTTTCAGACTGGCGGCCTGCGCTTTGCCCCGTCCTTCCGCCACTGATTCTGCGAAGTTTGCGAACAGGACGGTGACAAACAGCACCGCACAGACGATCATATTGTATGCTCTCAAATTCGTACCCGAACTGACATCCCCCAAAAGGCCCGGGAAAAATGAAAGTACAAATGTGATAAAGAAGCCGATTTCCACAACAAACATGACGGGATTTTTCATCATGTAAACAGGATTCAGTTTTGTAAAGGAGCCGATAACTGCCTGGCGTAAAATTGCAGGCGTGACCAGCTTCTGATTCCTTTTGCTCATGGTAAATTCCTCCTTATGCCCAAAGGGTCAAATGTTCGGCAACAGGGCCAAGCGCCAGCACCGGGAAGAAGGTCAGCGCCGCAAAGATGTAAACGACAAACACCAAAATGACGGCAAAGCTCATGGTATCGGTATGAAGCGTACCTGCCGATTCACTGACAAACCGCTTTTTCATCAGAGACCCCGCAATTGCAAGCTGCAAGACGATCGGGAGGTAACGGCCGAAGAACATGACAAGACCGGTGGTAATATTCCAGAACAACGTGTTGTCCGCCAGGCCTTCAAATCCGGAGCCGTTGTTGGCTGCCGAAGACGCGAATTCATAGAGCACCTGCGAAAGCCCATGGTAACCGGGGTTGGTGATACCGGCCAGACCGTCCGGCGTAGCTACCGCCAGCGCAGAGAACGTCAGGATCAGCAGCGGGTGAATGATGATGCAGAGGGCCGCCAGCTTCATCTCCCGGCCTTCGATTTTTTTGCCGAGATATTCCGGCGTGCGTCCGATCATCAAACCGCAGATAAAAACGGCCAGGATCGCATAAGTGATCATATTCATAAGACCAACGCCCTTGCCGCCGAATACCACGTTGAGCATCATGTGGAGCAGGGGAATCATGCCGCCCAACGGCGTGAGCGTGTCGTGCATATTGTTGACCGTACCGGTCGTGAAAGACGTCGTTGTGGTTGTGAACATCGCGGATTGGGCGATACCAAACCGCACTTCCTTGCCTTCCATGCTGCCCATGGACTGTGCCAGCCCGACTTCTGCCAGCGCCGGGTTGCCCTGGCTTTCCGCCCAGAAGCAGACCCCCAGCCCAATCAGAAACAGGATTCCCATTGCCGCGAAGATGCTTCGGCCTTCACGGCCAAAGATTCTTGCCGTCAGGCTTTCCCGACCTTCGATTTGGGGGATCGCAGCGGCTGCATCATCTGCGACAACCGCAGCCGCCAGATCCCGTTTGCGGTCCCGAACTATCTTGCCGAAGGTGATCACACAGGCTCCGGGAAGGAGCATCATGGAATACAGCTCAATCAAGTTGGAGATGATGGTCGGGTTTTCAATCGGCGTAGCCGAGTTCGCGCCCAAAAATCCGCCGCCGTTTGTGCCGAGATGCTTGATAATTTCCAGCGCCGCCACAGGCCCCATAGCAATCACCTGTTTTGTGCCTTCAATGGTATCCACCACCACATTCCCGGAAAAATTCTGCGGCACGCCCTGCCATACCAGCAGCAGGCCGCCGATAATGGAGAACGGAAGCAGCACGCGGGTCGTGATGCGAACCAGATCGACAAAGAAGTTTCCGACGTTATCCTTCGTCCTGCCTGCCAGGCCGCGGATGAATGCGATGCAGGCAGCGTAACCGCTGGCGGCGGATACAAACATCATGAATGTGATGACCAGCATCTGCGACAGATTGGACAGCCCCGACTCGCCGGAATAGTGCTGCAAATTGGTATTGGTCATAAAGCTGATGATGGTGTTAAAGGAAAGGGATTCCTCCATCGCTCCGATCCCATTGGGATTGAACAGGCCAATACTCTGAATTCTCAGGATTATGTATCCCAGCAGAATCATAATCCCATTGGTTATCACCAGAGAAACGGCATATTTCTTCCAGTTCATTCCATTTTTGGGATTGACGCCGCAGACTTTATAAATAGCGCCGTCCACCCGGTTGAATACCGGATCGGCAAAGGTATGTTTTCCGGCGGCAATATGATACACGTAAACGCCTGCCGGGATGACCAGAATCAAATAGATGAGAATGGTCAAGGCAATTTGTAACATCTGATTTTCCTCCTGCTGGACTTAGAATTTTTCCGGGTGAAGAAGTGCATAGACCAAATAAACACCCAGCAGTAAAACGATGATTCCTAAAACAATCATGATTTCCCTCCTTACTCGCTTTTATCCACCTGCTTCTGGCACCAGCCGATCAGCAGGATAATGGAACCGATACAGCCTGCCAACACTGCAAGCATGATACAATCCATCATAAAGGTCCCCTCCTCTCCGCTTTTCTGGAGAGAATCTTACCATATAAACCGTGAAGGTGCTCTTAACATTTCCGGGCAAGGATTAAAAGCATATAAAGGCCCGCCAAAACAAAAAGCCGCCCGCAAAAGCGGACGGCTCTGGAACGCAGAGTCTATTGACGGATCATCCTGTAACCAACGCCAATGTGGGTCTGAATATACCTGGGGGCAGATGGGTCACGTTCAATCTTTTTGCGCAGGGTGGCCATAAAAACGCGCAGGGAAGGGATATCGGCGGCAAGGGCAGTTCCCCGCACCTCTTTCAGGATATAGTTGTGGGTCAGCACCTTACCCGTGTTTTTTGCAAGTACGCACAGGAGTTTGTACTCAATGGGGGTGAGGTGGATTTCTTTTCCCCCCATATAAGCGCATCCCGCCGCATAATCAATCCTTAATTCCCCGTTCTGATACAGGGAGGACTGGGATGGCCCGGCAGTCTGATCGGTTCGGCTGCGGCGCAGGGCCACGCGAAGCCTGGCCAGAAATTCATCAATGCTGAATGGCTTTGTCAGGTAGTCGTCTGCTCCAGCGTCCAGCGCATCCACCTTGTCCTGATCTTCGCTCCGTGCGCTTACAATAATAATGGGCACGCTGCTCCATCCGCGCACCTTGCGGATAATCTCCACACCGTCCATATCGGGCAGCCCCAAATCCAGAATGATAACATCGGGATTATAGGAGACGGCGTCCAGGAGCGCGCCTGCGCCGTTTTTGGCGGTGTGGTACTGGTATTCCTGTGTATCCAGCGTGGTTCGGATTAAATTGGTGATGGCAGGGTCATCCTCTACCACAAGAATTTTGGGCTTATACATTTTGAATTTTCACCTCCTCCAAGGGCAGTGTAAAAGAGAACACTGAGCCATGGGGCTGGTTGTCATGAACGGTAATAGACCCGCCGTGCGCCTCTACAATGGATTTGCACAGGCTTAATCCCAGCCCAAGGCCCCGGCGGCTGTCCGCCCCGGCGCTGCCGGTGTTCACTGTATAGAACATATCAAACAGCCGTTGTTTGGCTTCGTCGGATATGCCCGGGCCGTTGTCAGCAATTTCGATGCGGACCATGCTGTTTTCCTTTTTTGCCGACAGGCAGATATCCGAACCTTCAGGCGTATACTTGACGGCGTTGTTCACGATATTGATAATGACCTGTACGATCAGGCGGGCGTCCATATTGGCCATCAGCATATCGTCCTCAAGTTCTACGCGAATCTCGTGTTCCGCAGCCCTGCGATCCACATGGGAAAGCGCTTCATAGAAAATGTCGCCAATCATCTCTGCGTCCCGCCGCAACGGCAGGGTCCCGTTTTCGATTCGGGTGATGGAAAGCAGATTCTCCGTCAGATTGACCAGCCACATGGAATCGTCATAGATGGAACGGTACATTTCCTGTTTTCTATTTTCATTCAGAGAAACGCTTTTTCCCATCAGCATACCGGCGTTGCCGCTGATGGCGGTCAGCGGTGTGCGCAGATCGTGGGAAATGGCCCGCAGCAGGTTGGCCCGCAGCTGTTCACGCTGGGTTTCCATCTCGGCGGCCTGCTTTTCAGCGCGCAGTTTGCGGCGCTCCAAAATCAGGCCGCATTCGTCCAGCATGGCGATCATCAGGTTTTTTTCAAAAGTATCCAACGGCGGATAAAACTTGGATGGTATGCCGACCACCGCCATGACCTCCTGATTGCCCCGGACGGACAGATACAGATTTTGCGCATGAGAAAGGGTGCTGGTCGTAGCGCCCGCGTGCTTATCGTTTTTGGCGACCCATTCCGCCACCCCAAGCTCTTCGGCAGTCAGCCTGCCCATGGTCTGTTCTGATTCAGAGGCTGGGACCGCATGAAATCGGAGCTGTCTATCCTTTTCCAGCAGTGCATACAACACTGGACGTCCCAGAAGAGATTGGAGCTGCTGCGCGGCAATCCGGATGATTTCCTGTTCGCTTTGGCCCTGCTGCATTTTTTGATTGCTGCTCATCAGGAGTTCCATATAATAGGCCCGTTGAGCAGATTGCCGCCCCTGCCTTTTCACGCGGGTAGCCAGAGAGCAGGAAAGACAACTTGCCAGCATCATCACTAGAAAGGTGACCGGGTAGTTCGGGTCGAGCGCTGTCAGGGAAAAACGCGGAATTGTAAAGAAAAAGTTAAAGGAGACTACGCTTAGTAGTGAAACCAAAACCCCGTAGAAATACCCGTTCGTCCAAACCGCTGTGAGCAGAACCCCCAATAGGTAGACAATGATGATGTTCGCTTCACGCAGGCCGAGTTCATAAAACAAAAAACTGATCCCCGTAGCGGCAAGGGTGAGCAGGAGGGATTTCCCTAAATCCTTCCAATCAAATTTCTGTTCCGGTTTGCGAAGCAGTGCCCTTTTTTTCTTATATAGAGGTTGGACATCCGGAATGATATAGACGTCCACATCCTCCATCCTGCTGGTAAGCCGGTCCACCAGCGGCTTGCTTTTCATAAAAAGGGATGCAGAGTGGTTTGTGCGCCCCAGCACGATTTTTGTGACGCCGCTTACCTTGGCATATTCGGCGATTTGCACAGCCGGGTCGTCCCCATACACGGTGGCGATCCGCGCTCCCAACTGTTCAGCCAGACGCATATTGTCCCGCAGGCGTTTCAGGTTTTCGCCCTTCAGATCCCTGGTCTCGGGAGTTTCTACAAACAGCGCCGTGAATCCGCTGTGAAAGGCCTCAGCCATGCGGGCTGCCGTGCGGATCACCTTTGCGTTGGATGGCGCACTGGAAAGGCAGGTGAGAATGTGTTCCCCGGCTTTGGCGGCAGTCTCATTTTCCGCTTTCTGGGCTTTTTTGCTTAGTTGGTCAGCGGTGCGGCGCAGCGCAATTTCACGAAGGGCCGCCAGATTATCCCTTGTGAAGAAGTGATTCAAGGCACGGGAAGCCTGCTGCTTTTGGTAGACTTTTCCGGATTGCAGCCGCAGGATCAAGTCGTCCGGCTCGATATCCACTAATTCTACCTGGTCGGCGGAGTCAAAAATCGAATCAGGGATACGCTCGCTGACGGCAATATGAGTGATGGAGGCCACCAGATCATTCAGGGATTCCAGATGCTGAACATTAACGGTGGTGTACACACTGATACCGGCTCGCAGCAGTTCCTCCACATCCTGATATCGTTTTGAATGGCGGCACCCGGCAGCATTGCTATGGGCAAGCTCATCTACCAGTAGGATATTGGGGCGGCGCTGTAAGGCGGCATCCAAATCCAGCTCCTTGAGGGAGATTCCCTTATATTCAACTATTTTTTCGGGCAGCTGTTCTAGCCCTTCCAGCAATGCCAATGTATCGGGGCGGGTGTGACGTTCAATGTAGCCCACAACAACGTCTATCCCTCTGTTTTGAGCCTGGTGAGCGGCCTCCAGCATAGCATAAGTCTTGCCGACACCCGCAGCATATCCAAAAAAGATTTTTAAATGTCCTTTTTGAAAAGCTCCTGGGCGGTATTGATTTTGCGCCTGATAGTTTTCCAACCCTGCATCCCTCCCCGCCTGTTACAATAAATTTGTCCTCTAGGTAATTTATTATAGCATAAGAGACCTTGTTATGCCATAAAGATGGCAAGACTGACATTAAGACGAAATTAAGATACCCATGGGACATGAGGTGTAATTTACCCTTGACAAATCTCTTTCCAGTTGTAGCCTTTGTTACTCTCCATGACCATGTCGGCAAACTTTTCAACAGAGATTGGAACCATAGGCGTTTGCTCCTTCTTTGTTTTGTTGAGAACAGTATACAGGACTGTTGGTGCAAGTGCAATGGGAAAGTCACCGGACGATAGAGCGCCCCAGTAGAACATACTTGTTGGAGGAATCCGCATGGTTCCAACGAAACCGTTCCTCCACAGTAACGAATCCCGCTTTCTGCAAATCCCGCACACCCCGCCGCACCGTGCTCTCCGACATCTTCAGCTCCCGCGCCATAGTAGGAATCGCCGGCCAGCAGAATCCCTCCTTGTTAGCCCTGCCCCGCAGGTACAGGTACACGGCGATGGCCCGGTTGGGCAGGTCGCTCTGGTACAGTTTCTTAAGGTCTGTCATCTTCCTGCTCCTTTCGAACTTCCTGTTTCTTGCTGCTATTGGGCTGCGTGGCGTTGACTTTGCGCCCCTTACCCGCTGCCTGGTTTTTCTGCTGCTGGCCCTGCTTTTTTCCCTGCTTCTGATCGGATTTTGGGGATGCAGCGGCATTCGCTTTCTGGCCAGAAGCGCTCTCTTGACTTCCGCCCTGCACTTCTTCAATCACCGGCGCAGGAGGGTATTTCTCTAAAATGGCTTGAATCAGTGTTTCTTTCCCAGCGTAGGGGACAGGCCGGTTGCCCTTATCGGGAACTGTGTATGGTTCCCCAAAGGAGATGCCCCACTCAAAAAAGAGCTTCAGTTTCACCTTCATGGGGTGCGCCCCGGTTTTCATCACGATGAACTGGCCCTTGGGCATGGACTTCAGTTCGTCCGGGGTCATGAGAGGCCGCTTTATCATCTGCAAGGATTGAGAACCGTTGTCCTTGCCCTTGCTTATGTACCCGCTCTGCGCCGTCCGGCTGCCCAGGGACTTGCTCATCACCTCCGCCGTCTGGCTGTTGGGAGCGAAGCCGCCGAAGATGGTGTCCTGGGTGTTATCGATGATAATTTCCGCGCCCTCTTTGCCGTAGTTTTTCTCCAGCTGCCCAATGCTTTGGATGATGGGAACAATGGAGAGCCTCCGGGAGCGGCTGGCGGAGAACATCATTTCAGCCGACTCAATCTTTGGCAATAGCGATAGGTAATCCTTTGATACAATCTCCGGATTTTCCCCCGCTTCACACCGGACATGAGCGTTTCCACTCATCCGGCGTTCCATCGTATCCTGCAAGTCAAATAAACCTATCGATTTTCAACAACAAAGGCTTTTTCAGATTTCTTCCAAGTCTAGGCGTTTCCGCAGCCTGTTCAGTTTATCCTTTTGTTTGGCGTTTAAGGCCAGTTTTTCCACATAATAGCCTATCGTGGATTCCCATTTGGCGTGGAGCAGGGTGTGAACATCCTTGCACACCATCACAAGGTTGGAATACCTGTCATCGCCACCATCGGCCCGGCGGGTCTTGTGGTGGCAGTGGATATTCCCCACTTTCAAGGGGGTGCCGGTGACAGCGCATTTTCCCTGCTGGGCGCAGTAAAGCGCCAGCCGGTTATCGTTGTACTCTATGCTTTCACTTGGCACTGGGTGTTCCATTAAATAATGTAAAATGGAAAGGTTGACCTTTTCCAATGACTTGTGCGCCTGCGCACGGCCCCCTGGAGTGTATACGCACCAGTTTCTTGGCCGATGCTTTGGCGCGCGAGTCTGGATGTAGGATATGGGCAAAACAAAGAGCCCACGAATGTATCGCAGTTCCTTGCTTCTACCATACTTTTCCTGAACATACTGGGGCAGTGAATTGCCTGATTTTTTCAATCTCTGGCCTAATCTGCATTTCATAGTACGCTTGACCGAAAAGCCAATTTCCGAAAAGTCCTGGTTTGCGTGGGTTGCCATGCTGTAATAGTTGTGGATACCCATCACATAGGAATTGTAGTCCATTATGAATATATGCTCTTCAAACTTGTCAGCGGGAAATTTGATTTTAGCCACTAATTCAGAAGCGCGCTTTTTGATTTTCTTCTTGCGTTTCTCTGAGACATGGGAGACAACGGTGTTGGGCGGTTCTCCTGGACAAGTCACAAAAGAGTGGTGCTGGTTTGGTGCTTTGATAAAATTTAGCAGCCCAAATCAGGAAAAATAGGCGGTGAATTTCCAAAACATTCAATACGTTGACTATAATAAAAATCAGGAAAACCTGAGAGTGCATCTGTTTCAAACGATCTGTTTCAAACGAGCGGTTAGCTGCCCGTTCTATCGGTTACCTGGCCCATCCAATTGTGGCGTCCCAGATTACAGGGATCAAGGGTTAAAAGGAGACGAATCAAAAATCATGGCTATTTTTAGAACTCAAACATTACTTTTTTAAAGAAAGAAGTTTAAAAAATAGAAGAAGTTACTCGTCAAACTATTTATAATCATATAGAATATAGGAGAAGAAAAAATTTTACTTCTTAATTTGTGCCAAAAAATATTCTGGAATTCCTGTAAATATAACAGAGTGGTGAGGAATTAGAGTGAAGAAACTGTATCCATCCTGGCGTACCGTTATTTATGCGATTTTCGCAATGGCATTTACACTGCTGTTTTTCTTTGTGCTGTTTGCCAGCTGGAGCCTTTACCGTCAAACCAAGGCGGACTCCCAGGCGGAGGGACAAGGGGAATTAAACGCTATCGTCACGGAAACCACACTCAGACTCAATAGCGTTCACGGGCATTTGACCGAGCTGCTTCTCACTGTTGAAAATCAGTCAAACCAGCTTCTCAGCTCAGGCGAGATGGAACCGGTGCTGGCAAAATACGCTTGCAAAGACATGATGGATAGCAAGTTGTATTCCAGCAGTGACATTGGCTTGCTCTATGTCTACAATGTGAGCCGGGATATTTTTTTGTTAGATTCCAATGTTCCTGTGGTATTGGCGCTACAGGTTCGGGAACGTCTATTACAGGAAAGCCTAGTATGCAACACCATTGGCAGCGATACGTGGTCGGTGGAAGAGATTGGCGGAATCCCTTTCTTTTCCCAGGCCTATCGGATTGGAGAGTTTACGGTAGGGTGCTTATCTCCCGTTTCTCGCTATAACAGCTGGCTCGAAGGAAATGTTCGGCAGGAAAGCGTCTATTTGCTTCAAAAAGATGGGTGCGTATTGTATCAATCAGGTGAAGAGGATGAGCTTGTTCAGCGTAATGCTCTTTCCGTTTCTCAGGAATTCCCATTGATAGAGGCTGAGGCGGTCTTAGTGATGGAAGGAGATTTGCTGGGAAGTATTTTTACCTACGGATTTCTGTTGATTCTCTCCGTGGTGTTCTTGTTCGTTGCGCTGCTGATCGCTTTGGCGGTTGCTACAAGACAGCTGGTTTCCCGACCGGTGATAGCGTTACTAAAAGCGCTGCGGACAATGGA